>Ga0070746_10001070_pt1 | contig 16436 bp, 28 predicted proteins | sample VirMetDEL_Mar_21_FD_77016 | JGI IMG/M metagenome (GOLD analysis project Ga0070746, IMG submission 77016) | Aqueous microbial communities from the Delaware River and Bay under freshwater to marine salinity gradient to study organic matter... | ecosystem: Environmental > Aquatic > Marine >... | reverse complement strand
ATTGATACAATTAAAATAAGATCAAACATTAAAAAGAAAAAGAAGGATCCAAATGCAGAAGTAGATCCTGTAGTGATTGTTCGAACAAAGAGTAAAGTACTAGACAAATGTCACGAAGTTGAAATACTAGGTCCTGCTAAAGTAAAATATGCAGAAGGTGGTGAACAAATACTTAACTGTGGTGCAAGAGCTGTAATTGAAACTGAAAGTGATTATAAGGTTATAAGATGACAATATTGAGATTCAAAACTTCTTCATTCAAGAAGAAGAAAAAAGTATTCAATCCTACTCCAAGATCATATAGAAAACAATTAGCTGATGGTACTGCTAATCCGTTCAGTGATTTTGGAATTAATACTTCGGTGTATAGAAGACAAGAACAAGATATTCCTTCTTTATCTTCTGGAGTAGGTACTTGTGCTAAAAATGAAAAGAAACAATACACAGGTGATAAAATTTTAGGTATTGGTGTAATGCATAAATCTAATTGTGTTCCAATTTTCAATGGAGAGCAAGCAGAAAGTATATCTAAAATGAGGAGAAATTAATGTTTGATAAAATAAGAAAAAAATTAGATCAAATATCTGAAAAACTTACACCTCTTACTAGAGATGGATTAGCAGACAATCATCTTGTATTGAGTATGGTAAAATCTTGTATAAGAATATTTGCAGGATTTTTATTACTTGTAAGTGGAGTAAGTGTTTTTATAGTATTGGCTGGATTCTTTTTAATCGTAGCTGAAATGATAGGAGTGTTAGAGGAGTTAGTGTAATGTGTCCAGCTTGTTATATAAACGGATTATTATTCTTAATCTTTGGAGCAGCAGGAGCTAGTTTAGCAAATAATCCATTAGTGATTACAATCAGTGTAGTATTAACTATTGCTGGTTTTTGGTGGATGTGGAAAGCATATAAACGAAACAAAGGTAAAGGCGGTTTTGTAAAGAATTTAAAAACAACTCTAATTTATCTTTTAATTTTTGCAGCAGGTTATGTTACTGCTGCTTATATGACACATGATTATTTCAAATCTAAATATGAAATTAAATTAGAGGAATTATGAAGATTTATACAGATTGTGATGGAGTGTTACTTGATTGGTATGGACACTTTGAAATATGGATGGGCAAAAGAGGTTATCCAGTAAAGAGAAGACCTAACAATCTGGATGGTACTACACTTATGGAAACCTATGACATTTCTAAAGAAGTACATGATGAACTAACAGAAGAATTTAATTCATCAGCCTGGATTGGTTTTGTTCCTCCTTTGAGAGATTCTGTAAAGTACGTTAGAGAATTATTTGAAACTAAAGGTGTAACTTTTCATGTAATATCTTCAATGGGTACAGATAAGTTTGCTCATAAGTTAAGAACAGAAAACTTAAAAAGATTTTATGGTGAAGCTATAACAGACTTCACTTACATTCCTATATTCCATTCTAAAGAAGAAGTATTGTCTGAGTGGAAGAATAATGGATTTTTTTGGATTGAGGATAAGCCTAGGAATGCTCAGACAGGTGTAGACTTAGGTTACACATCTATTTTAATGAATCATTCATACAATCAAATGTACAGAACTGTGAATGTTAATAATGAAATGATATTTGTTAATAACTGGAGGGAGATTTACGAACTATTATGATGTACTACTTATATTACAATAGAGAAAAAGTTATATTAACTAAAGACAGAATACAGGATGGAAGACATGAAATGTTAGAACAGAATCCTGTAGTTGAGAAACTTGTTCAAAGATCTAAAGTATATACACAATCATATAGATGTGAGTTTGAGATAGTAGATAAGGATATAAAAATACAACCATTAGTAATGACAAGGATTCTTAACCCAGATAAAATTAGAGAAGGTAAAAGAAGGAATCCTCCAACTATGCATGGAATTAATAATCCAAACTTTGGCAAAAAGAAAGATCCCGAAACTAAAAGAAAAATTAGTGAAACATTAAAGAGATACTACAAGACTAACAAACATGGAAAAGCAGGTTATAAAGATTCTGAAGAAACTAGAAGATTAAAAAGTGAAAACCATCACAATAGAGGAAAAGGAAGATGGTTTTGGATATGTAACGTACTACAACAAAAAGAAAAAAGATGTTACAATGATAATCCTATAATTGAAGAAGGATGGAAAAGAGGTAGACTTCACGACTACCTTAATAATTAAACTTCTCTCTATACTTTTCTCTTAATAACATAAACTTAGGAATATGAACATCTCTGTGATCAATCATTACTTGCGATTCATCTTCCTCTACTCCAATTATTAATACTAACTGAGAGATAGGTCTCTTAAACATTTCTTCAAAGCAAACAGCATAAGCAGCACATTGCATAAAGTAATGTTCGCAGTACATTTCATACTTTCTTTTTCTTGAAGTCTTAAAGTCTATAATTGAAAGTCTACCATTGTATTCAGCTACACAATCAACTGTACCACTTACTTTCAAATAATCAGACCACAACATCATTTCTTGACATCTAATATTATTGATATGATTAAGATGATTCTTCATAGAGTTAAATATAGACACGTTTGAAGGCATATGTCCCTTTGTGTACTTTTCTTCATTGTTAAGATAGTCCTCACAAATTTTATGCACTTGTGTGCCTCTGTTAGATGCTTGTGTAGATATCTTTGTTGCAGCTTCTTCACCAACTTTTTTTCTCCATGCTTTAATTGCATCTAAGTTATGAAGACCAGTAACAGAAGTGACTGAAGGATAAACACTACCACTTCCATTATCGTAGTAGCGTTTTCCTTCTATATTAACTCTTTTAAGTTTAACTGGTGAGCGAACAGGTTCGTGTTCGAAAGTCATTGTAACGTCCATCCTTTGCTATAATATAATCTCTCACTAGACCGGATCTTACAATATCATTGTAATCAAAATCTATACAATCGAAACTGTTTATTCTTTTCAGTATTCTCATAAATGGATCTATTCCAGTATTTTCTCTAGTGCCAACAAAATCAGATTGTTTATAATCACCACAAAAGATAATTCTACTATTATCACCTAATCGTGTTATAATACTATCTAATTCATGGAATGTCATATTCTGACATTCATCAACTATGACGATTGTATCGTCTAATGTTACTCCTCTTATATATGAGGTTGTCATAAAGTGAATCAACCCCTTTGTTTTTAAAATTCCGTATGCATCACCTCTGTTGAATAAATTTGCCATCATTGGCTTGTAAGGTAATTCATATGCTTCTTGCTTTTGTTTTTCGTTACCAGGTAGAAAACCTATGTCTCTAGTTGGTACTGCTGATCTTACTAATGTTACATTCTTAAGACAAGATCGTCCATACATTACTTCGTAGAGTGAAAGGTACATTGAGATAAATGTTTTTCCAGTACCGGCTACACCGTGCAATAATAAATTCTTACCGCTGAAAAATGAATTGAACGCTAATGTTTGGTTTTCCGTCTTAGGTTCAATCTTTGATAATGATAATGATCTGATCTGTTTTACTTCTTTGATCAGCTGTTTTTTTCTATGTTTTGATAATTGTTTTTCTTCCTTTGAATAAAATTGTTCTTCTAAAAATCTTAGTTCTGCAAGAGTCATAAAATAACTGCTCCTTAAGTTTTACCAAGTCTACTCCTCCATTTTTCAACTATGTTCCTAGTGTTTACTGATTTTGGATCCTTCCTTCCATGTTTTTGAGCTAATGCGGAATTAGGATGAGCTTCAGCTATTCTTGCTAGGTTTTCTTTCCATCCTTGATCTGTTTTACCGGCTCTATCACCAACAGATGCAACTATAGATGGAGCTGTAGGAACTTGTGTTAGTTGAGGATTTTCGGATAATAATTTCTCTTTATCCGCCATTGACAGGAGTATGTCGAAAACATCACCAGTATCAGAATCTTTTAATGTATATGTTGGCATTCACCCTCCATAATGTTATTTATTTTTTTCAATGTTTTAAAACTTACCTATTTGGGTATCTTTTAATTTTTCGATAGCCTCTCTATTAGCTTCTATATTATTTGTATTATTGTTTATTTTACTATCTTGAGCCTTGTCAATCAACTTCTGTATTCTTCTTCCTTTTTCAGAATCTGTATCCATATGAAGATCTGAATTAATTATTTTTTCCAGCTTAAGTGTAGATATCTTTTCATTTGGAACAAACCTCCAAGTATATCCTCTATCTGAATAAGTTCCAAAAACAGTTTCACTAATTCCTATTTTAACAATAATTGCATCACGTCCATCAAGTATAACTTTATCTCCTTCTCTAAAAGCAGGATTCATTTGAAACTTGATTCCTTTAGCTAAACCTGTAGCAAAATCTTTTATCCATAAAGTTACAATTATTGAAAATAAGATAAGAGCCCAAGGCCCTAGTAGTGCTGCTAGTTTTATTGTTTCAGCATTAATATCCATCTTTCATTCCTTTAGTTTATTCTCCAGTTCATCTAAATAAATGCCAGATACATTATCTCCTGGAATTGTAAAGATTTCTAAATCTTTTATTCTTGGATAACAAATAACAAAATCAACATAAACATGGGTCTGTACAAACCAAATAAAATATTTTACTCTATTCAAATTATCATTAGCATTTGCTCTTGTGTCAGGTCCATAACAATCTGATCCATCATATAAGTTACTAAGAGCTAAATCACCATTGATCAAAAAATCAAAGCCTACAATATATATCTTTTTGAATGTCTTTTTTATAGCTTCTGCTATACAATTCATTCCTGCATTAGATCTAAATCTTGTATTAGTTAGTTTACAATATTCAGGATGTTCAAATTGTTCTTCAAAAGGCGGTTGAATTATTTTTTCATGTGGGACATCACTATCTCTGATCTCTTTTGAAATCTTTTCATCAATAGAAACCAAATAATCAAACGAGCTATTAGGATTATCCCTATAATAAGCATTACATGCAAATATTGTACTATAGTCATTTAAGTTTAAATTAATATTTTTTCTAGATGCACCATTTCCTATTATCAATGCATTTTTAGATTTATTAGATTCAATAACAGTAAACATTTACCACTTCTTAAATTCATTAGGAATCACTTTACTTAGAAAGTTTTTATTGATAGACTTGAAAGGTAATTTTTTTTCTTTTACCTGTAACATTAACTTTTGATCATTTGGATCTAATGATTCTAAAAATTCAATAAACATTTGTTCTCTTTTGAGAGACTTTAAATTCTGTCCAGCTGGAGTGTTATAAAAATAAATTAACTTTCTTGCATCTTTTTTTAACACTGCTTGTAAATCTTGTTCTGGAGTTGATACTTTGAATGGAGGAGCACCTTCGGGTAGGATACATTTTAAATCTTTTCTATGAAGGATCTCAATTATCCAACTGATAGCTTTGTTTTCATTGAAGTAAGTTAAAAATTTATTCTTTTTAGCTTCACCCTTAAGTTTATCAACTTCTTCGAGTTGTTCGTAAGTACTTAGATTCATTAGAATTCACCTATATGTTCAGTTAAATTGTTAAGTTTATTATGAATAAAATAATTCAATAACCCATTTCTATCATTCATTTCATAATTCTGATATTCGTTTACAATTTTATTTTGAAGAATGTCAGGAACTTTACTTAGATCGATAAGTGTTTTATTTCTATCCCAGTTTCTTTTAATTTCTTCTGATTGATCGTCAGGACAATCTAAACCATTTTTAGTTAATTGTACAATCAATCTTTTATTGATTGGTTTTTGTCTTTGATCAGAAACAAAAGTTGAATCAGGAGATCTTACATTAGGAATACCATCACCTCTATCACCTTTTATTATATGTTCAGTCAAAAAATCTTTTGGACAATCAGTCTTTAAAAACTTTTTATGTATTGGACTATATTGTTTTACATTCTCAAACTTTTGTAATTGCATAAAATCTTTATCGCTAGAAAGAATCAAAACTTTTTCTTCTTTATGACTATATCTATGTACTAAAGTAGCAATAATGTCATCAGCTTCTGCTCCATCAACATTCAACACTTTGTAAGGAAAATGTTCTTTCAATTCTGTTCTTACTAAAGTTAAAATGTTAAAGAGTGAATACCAGTCTACATTAGATTTCTGTCTATCTTTTTTTCTGTTAGCTTTGTAGTAAGGAAAAATATCTCTTCTCCAATATTTTTTACTATCGCTACAGATTATAGGTTCACCATATTCATCCACAAATTTAGATCTATGAGATCTTATAGTATTAAGTACCATATGTCTCAATAATCCTTCTTCCAGGACTTCAGTATGATTACCAACTTGTTGCATAAAGTTGCTAATCACTACTTGGTTAAAATCAATCAAAAACATATTACAATTCCAGTTATTCTATAATATTATAAACGAATATTAGTATATAGTCAACTTGTCTTCTTTTTTGTGATTAATGATCTGATTAGTGCATCCCATTGTGGTAATCTACTATCCCAAGAATAATGTTCATCAGCATACATTTTTTGAAACATTAATCTATTTTCTAGAAACTGTTTGTGATTCTCCATACCTGACAAAACATTATCTACTACATTTACAAATGTTCTTGCGTGTAGATTATTATCCGTTACCCATTGATATGTAAAACCAAAGTTGGCTAATGTTTCTGGTAAAGCAGAATACTCTGGTGCAATGATTAAACATCCTGCACTCATTGCTTCCATAGCTGCTATGCAAGAAGTCTCTTGCCATATATTAGGATAAGCAAATATGTGTGCTTTCTTCAGTGCTTCTCTAACTACTTCATTAGGTTGATAGCCATGATAAGTCATTTGTGGATGATCTTCAATCTTTTTAAATAATGGCTTATATGGTTCATCTCTTTGTCCCCAACCATATGCATCAAAACTAGAATAGACATCTAAATGGATATTCTTATGTGTTTGTGCTAATGCTTCAAAACATGGTACAAGTAATTCTAATCCTCTATGAGGTGTTGTGTGATATATAAAATTAATTTTATCATCAGGCTTTTGATGCTTCTCAATAGGAACAATTGCATTTTTAAGTACAATAGATTCATCATAAGAAACACCTAAAGCAAGATGAAAACCATAGAACTGCCAATTAGACACGAACACTTGTTTATCAAATCTCTTTTTCTTTTCTTCATCTTTTAAATGTTGTACTTCTGGATCACCAAACAAATCGTGGTTCCATAATATTACTGGTCTATGTGTATCAACATTTCTTACACGAGAACAGATTATTTGAACTTCATCTTTAATGTCATCATCAAGTCTTTCATAAAGACCTCTTTTCATCATCTCTGTTCCACCATTAGCATTTTTTGATAACTCATCATCACTAATCGATTTGTCTCCTGCTACACTAAATCCTTCATTTTTTTCAGCATCAAGTTTCATTGTTTCAGCCATTTGTTTCTCCAAGTTTTTCTATTAATCTATCTTCGTATTCGTATGCTTCTACTTCCCATGGTGGAAGATCCATTTCATAATTTTCACCATTAAGTTTACAACCATGCCAAATAACATAATTGCCTCCAGCATCTCTTAATTCATTTTTCCAGTATTGTTTAACATGTACCATTTCATGTGCTAATGTTCTAAGTTGTGTTACTTCATCATGGTTTTTGTTAATTCGTATTATAAATTCATCTTCATAATCTAAAATACATGAATCTCCATAGTTATCTAATTCTTGAAATCTAACAACTATTTGTAAGTTGTCTGGTACTTTCTTTTCAAATAATTCTATAGCAAAAAACTCCATTGCATCATGGAATCTTTTTTTCTTTCCATTTTTATAATTAATTAAATTAGTCCACATAATTTTTTACTGATTCATATTTTGAAGTATCTACCATTTTAGAATAATATTCAGATAAGAAATTTTCATTAGTATTTGTTGTATAATGGAAAGTTTCAAGTTCAGGTCTTGACCATACATTATCCATAACTATATGAAAATCAGATCTTGTAGCCCTGTAAACAATTCTATCATAATCAGCTTTTCCAAATATTACTACTGGTTTATTATACAACAATGCTTCCATACCGACACCACTGTTAACAGTCACAACTATCCTGCTATTCTTTAACAAGTCGTTTATATTCATTGAATCTTTCCAAGTAAAATCACTTTCAGGAAAAGTATTTTTCATTTCTTGCATTGATCCAGGATTAACCGGATGTCCTTTAATGATTAATTTTTTATTATTAACTAGACACCAATTAACTGTATGTGATAGGGCTTCTATAACTGATACACCATTACCATGAAACTTTATTGATTCATCATGTGGAATCTGACAAATAAAGAGTACATAATCTTTTTCATTCCATTCAGAAGTTGAAGGCTGATCAAACTTTGACTTACCTTGTTTTTGTTTATCTCTTAATAGATTAATAAACTCAGCATTTCTAACTGTTTTAGGACTAGCCATAATTGGATAAGCAGCAGAAGTTGGTCCCCATCCTTGCTCATCTATTTGAAAGAGCCATGGAAAAACCATCTGCATATAATATTTGATTCGTAATTTACTATAAAGAAACTGAGGTAATTGAAAATTATTCTTATGAGGAAAATAAACCAAATCATATTGTTTTTCCCATTTACTAATTTCTTCCATACTTGTTTTACTAAATTGCCATAAAGGTTTTTCTAAAACAATAACATTATCATTTTTTTCTTTGTGACTTTTTTCTAAATTTTCAATAAAGTTTTTATAATGTATTCTTATTGGAGGGATTGGTCCTCTTTGATCTGGCACAGGACCTTCTTTAAATGTTACATCAAGTCTCGGTGATAAAATCAATACGTTCATTATATTCCAATCTGTTAATAAAATCTTTTGTTAATTCCATCTTTCTTCTAACATATGTTTCATTGTTAAATTTTCTCTCACCTTTTCCTGTCCATATAATTGTATCAGGTTGGAAGTCCCAATCCATATGTTGATTATCAAAATATTGAAACTGTTCTTTATTTTTATACCAACCTTGAAAGTGATATGCTTGCCATAAAGAAACTTGATCAACAAACCATCTAGGACCATGTTCTTTTAATCTTAAATTTACTTCTTTTAAAAATGGTGCAGAGTATTTTGTTACAAGTACAATACCAGCTGCTATCTTTGTTCCTTCATTTTCCCAACCTACTGTACCAGGTAATGGATCTCTAACAAATAAACCTAACTCTTTTTTATCTTCGAATACGAACTTTCTATTCAAATAACAATCAACATCTATAATTAACATTCTGTTTACATATTCTAAAACTCTATGACCAATCATAAATCTTTGAGATGCATATCTTGTTTTAGGAGGATCTATTTCACATTCAGATAAACTAATTGTAAAACTTATATCAAGTTTATCTTTTATCTGTTGATATAATTGTAAACATTTATCATCATAGTTTAAAATATTGATATGTAAATTATTACCAAACTTATTACATGATTCTATTAACGCAGGTCCATGTTCCTTAAAATAAAAAGGATCACATGAAGCAAAAAGAACATCATCAGGTATTTTATTTACATCATATAAGTAAAAATCTTTATCAATCATAATTTTCATTCCTGAAATACATTCCGTTTCGTTCTAACCAAGAAGCAGTAATTCCATCTTTCTGTGTTGTCTTCTTATCCATTGTAGATGCTTCTAATATTTCTTTGTAGATATTATCTACATAAGTAAAACCTCTTTTTTCAAATTGATCTATCCACCAACTTTTTTCTTGTATACAAAAATGATGTTCGTTGTGATATAAACTTGATGTACAAACTACATGCTTACAATTTTTAAATAGAGGCATATAATTATCAATATATTCTTCTGGTACATGCTCTAAAAATTCTACACTCCAAGCTAAATCAAACTTATCTTGAATTAACAATCTATCTTTTGTAAAGTCATGTAATAGATCTGGGTTCACTGTATGATCACCATCAACACCCAACGCTTTTGTATAACCAACCATCTTAGCAGATTCAACTTGACCTCCAGGTCCACAACCTATATCAAGCATAGTTTTACAATTATGTTTATGCATCATATATCTCAATGCACCTCTATCAATCCAGGTCCTATTATTATGACCACCTAAATGTTTTGGCACTTCCATTTATTTTCCTATAATATTATATTGATATGCATATTCATAATCATACTTGTCACCAGTATAACCTGCATCTGTAGATTCTATCATCATATCGGTGTATAAGTCAACTAGATCAGATCTAGGGTGTTCTTGCCTTTCACCTGTATACCATCCAGGAGTCCAAGGTTGTGTTGCCATATTAGTCCAATGTAACTGATACATATCATCTACAGATCTATTTTCACCATCTAAACAATTCCATCTTGGATCTAATTCTTTTACTAATTCATCATTACCACTAAACTGTGCTATCATTCTATGATGATAGAATTCATTTACTCTTTGTCTATCAACTGGTATTAAAAAGTCCTTCATCTTTTTACAATCAATAACCATTACACAAAATTCATGGCCACCAAATCTTTGACCTTTTCTTGCAGCTAGTGGTTTACCTTCTAAGTCAGTATCATATAATTCACCAATGTCTTTGAAGTTAATCATATCACAATCAGTGTAGATTGCTCTACCTTCAAAGTTACATAACTCTGGTATTATCCATCTATAACCAGAAAAAGGTGTAGACCATTTTGGAGTATTGAAACCAGACCAGAAACCTTCTTTTCTTTGTCTCATCCAAGTAATATTTAATTCTCTTTTAGTATTTTTTCTTAAGGTGTATTCATAGATAGCTTCAATTGGAGCATCCTCACCATTGGATGACGATCCAATAAAAATTTTAACTTCGCTCATAATTTATCCTTTATGTAATTTTACAAAACTTTCCGCATCAATGACAACTAGAGGTTTCTTGTTATTTTTCTTCATAACAACTATTGGTTCTTTATCTTTGGAATTAGCTATTGCTTGATCGTATGCTTCCCATACATTTAACTTTTCTACATTTTTGCATTCAATAGAGTATGGAAATTTTTCTCTAGCTGCTCTTGCCATTATTAGATCTTCACCTCCTGCTCCCATAGATCTACTTTCTATGTCTTCAGGATGTACATCTAATTGTTCTATGAGTAGGTCTCTAACCCATTGTTGAAGTCGTCTGCCTTTATTCTTGGCACTTTGTGGTTTCATTATTCCTCATCATTATCCATTTTCAATTCATCCATATCATCAAATAAAAATTCCTCTAATTCATTACCACAAAAAGGACAGATCGCTGGAGGATCAGGTTGTGTATCTTTATCGTATGTTATAGTATATTCAGCTGCACAGTTCTCACACTCAATAGTTTTTGAATGTAGTTCGTGATCAGTTTCATATTTTTCATTTTCTTCTTTTGTCATTATTCACACCACGACTCTTTTTTTCCACCATCATAGGCTCTGGCTAATCCAGCGTTAATCAGAGCCAATGATAAGCGTTCGTCATCTATAATTATGTCTCCTAAAACTCTTCCTCCAAACTTACCCCACTTTTCTAATACAATATAAACATCACCTGTTTTTAAAAACTCTTTAACAAATGCTGTTGCTTTTCGACTCATCAAATCTTCATAGGCACACTGAGCTCTACGTCCTTTCTCAGGTGTATCAATTCCATTTATTCTTAGATTTAATGTTTTCTTTAAGGGATCTGGTAAAAATGGTGCTTCAAATTTTACGGTATCACCGTCAATTACTTTCACTATGTTCCAATTATATAACATTAAAGGTATTGGTTCTCCTGCAAATGCATTGCTAAATGTCAAAAATAATAATGTAATCAAAGCAGGTATTTTCATTTATTTAACCATTCCTTTCTTTCTTGCAAGTTCGTATTGATAGACTTGTTTTGTCATTTCATCTGAGTCTATCTTTTTTGGTTTAAGTTGTTTATATGTATCCAAGATGTTTTCTGGATCCTTTTTTGGAATTGATTCTAGGAATTCCCCTCCACTGTCGAATGAGCCTTCATTCATTTGTGTTTTTCTCCTTTCTATATTGCGAATGATGAACCGCAGCCACAGGTAGCTTTTGAGTTCGGGTTTTTGAAAGTAAATTGCGATCCCATTAAATTATTTTCATAATTAATAGTAGCACCATCTACATACTGAAAAGACGCACCGTCTATCACAAGTTTAACATGATCTTTCACATCCATGAGAAAATCTTCATCTTCATCATAGTCATCACAAAATTCGAAACCGTAATTTAAACCCGCACAACCACCACCTTGGACAAAAAGTCGCAACATAGATTGGCCTGCTTCTATAACTATTTCCTTTATGTGTTGTTTAGCGTTATCTGTAAGTATTATCATTATGTCTTATATATAAAAACTAATAGTTAAATTCAAGTAGCAAATACAATATTACTACTTGAATTATAATTAATTTTGAGATATTTCTAAATGTTAAAAATCTTGATAGAAAATCAAGCAGCAGCCCACACATCTTCCCATGTACCTTTCAATGCACCTTTAGCATAATCTGTTGCTCTATTTTCAAAGAAGTTAGTATGAGTAGGAGCATTGATGATAGTCTCAACCCATGGTAGAGGATTCTTCTTTACTTTAAAGATTCCACGTAATCCAAGAGAAATGAGACGACGATCAGAAATGTAACGAATATAATGTTTAACATCACTAGCGGTAAGATCAGGCATATCCCCAAGACCAAATGCAAGATCAATGAACTTATCTTCGAGCTCCACCATCTTCTCCGCAATAGTGTAGATTTGAGATTTGAGAGTATCATTCCATAAATTCCTATTCTCTTCTATATAGGTTCTAAACAATTTTATCATTGACTCAGCATGTTGTGTTTCATCAACGATAGACCAAGTTACTATCTGACCCATTCCTTTCATTAAACCATGACGAGGAAAGTTTAGTAACATAATGAATGAACTGAAAAGTTGCATACCTTCTGTGAATGCTGAAAATGCTGCAATGTTAACTGCTACAGATTCTTTTGTTCCATTCTTTTTTGACAAGTCAATAAAATATTCATGCTTATCTTTCATTTGTTCATATTCTAAAAACTCAGAATAAGTTGACTCTGGCATACCTAATGTTTCAATTAAGTGACTATATGCTGCTACGTGTAGAGCTTCTCTTGCAGCGAAACTTGATAACATCATTCTTACTTCAGGTTGTGGAAAATATGGTAAATAATTTTTCACATAACCACCAGCAACATCAACATCACCTTGAGTAAAGAATCTAAAAATATTAGATAAGAAATGTTTTTGTTCTTTTGTTAATTTATTTTTCCAATCCTTTACATCTTCCAACATTGGTACTTCTGTATGTAACCAATGAGATTGTTCACTCTTTAACCATGCATCATATGCCCATGGATAATTGAAAGGTTTAAAGCTATCTCTCTCTGCTGTTAAATCAAGTTTTTGTTTTACCACTTACTATCTCCTCTATATTCTTTTCTAAGTCTGTATATCCACCAATCAGATTTCCATCTATAAAAATCTGTGGTACTGTTTTTAAATTATATTTTTTCATTGTTTCAAAACTATCTTCAAGTTGAAGCTCAGTATACAATATATTTCTATCCTGCATCAACTCTTTTGCCTTATCACACCATTTACAAAATTCGTCTGTAATAATCTCTACTTTCATATTTCTCCTAACATCCGTCCTTATCTTCTAACTCATCTATAATCTCTATTTCTTCAGGCTTCTTATATATGTTTTCTTGTTCTATGACTTTGATGATAAACTCGGTCATACCAATTTCTTTTTCTAAAAAAAATAATTTTTCTTGTAATTCATTCAATTGATCCTGATAAAATTGTAACTCTTTTTTCTTTCTATCTCTTATTCTGTATACATCATCTATTTTAATTATATCATCCATATCAAATACTCAATACTATTGCAGCTAAAACTGCACAAAATAAAATTATTAGATAGGTAACCATCAAGTAACTACCAAGGTTACCAAACATTTTCCTTAATACTTTTAAAACTGAAGTTATAGTATCGTCATCCTTACCCATGCGACCCATAAAAATACCTTAGCTAATAGTGTTAAAATAATAAACCAAACTGCACACCAAAACAAAACTCTCATCACACGAATAATAATTCTTGCTGTTTCTCTATCCTTCACAGGCTAAACAAACATCATCTGTTGCAAGTTGTTGAAGATCAATTTCATCAATAACTTTTCTTTCAATCTTCTTTGCAACTCTATCTGCTTTTCCAATCTTTTCAGATCTACAATAGTATAGAGTTTTCAATCCTTGCTTCCATGCTTGGAAGTGTACTGCATGAAGATACTTTACGTCACAATTGGGCCTGAAGAAGAGATTGATGGACTGCGCCTGGTCAATGAAATATTGTCTGTCAGCTGCGTGCGCCACCACCCATCTTTGGTCAATCTCCATTGCAGTTTTAAAGACATCTTTATCCCCGCTTGAGAGGCACTCCAAGTGTTGGGCGCTTCCGTCGTTAGCAATAATACTTGACCACACTTCGTCGTAGTCAATCGATCGATCTTCATTACACTTCTCCTTTATGATCCTATCCAAAAATTTGTTCTTGTTTAAATGAGCACCACTTAGTGTGTCTTGTCTATAAGCATTTGCTCTATACGGTTCAACTGATGGTGATGTATTACCCATAATAATTGAAGAACTAGCATTTGGAGCTACAGCCATTAAATGTGAGAAACGTAAACCTGTTCCTTTTGCATCAGGAGCTTCACCTCTTTCTCTACCAAGTTCTCTATTAGCTAAATCTAATTGTGTTCTAATATGCTTGAACATTTTATTATTAATAGACTTAGCCATTGCAGAATCCCAAGGTAAATGTTTACTCTGTAAGTATGCATGAAAACCTAAAGCACCAATACCAATCGATCTTTCATTCTCTGCTGAGAATATTGCTCTTCCAACTTCTCTTGGTGCATTGTCTATAAAATGTTGTAAAACATTATCTAACATTTCAGCTACATCTTTTAAAAATAATTCATCATCTTTCCATTCATCATAATATTCTAAATTTACTGATGACAAACAACAGACAGCTGTTCTTGTTTTGTCTGTTGGTAAAACAATCTCTGAACATAAATTAGATTGTCTTATTTTCAAACCTTTTTCTTTTTGCCAATCAGGCAAATGTTTATTACTTGTGTCTACAAAATGAATATATGGCTCACCAGTGTGCATTCTCATTTCTAATATTCTTTGCCATAACTCTCTTGCAGATATTGAATCTTTAATTATTTCTGGATTGTTTGGATCCTTCAGATGCCATGTATCATCAAAGGTAGGATTAATCATACACTCTTCAATGAGTTTCATAAAGTCATCTGTAATGTTTATACCATGGTGAAGATTTAAACATCTCATGTTTTGATCACCAGTTGGTTTTCTTAATTCTAAGAATTGAATTATATCAGGATGTGATATATCTAAGTAGGCAGCATAACTACCTCTTCTTGTTCTACCTTGTCTATATGCTAAAGAACTAGCGTCATAAGTTCTTAGATGTGGCATCACCCCAGTTGATTTTTCATCAGCTGATCTTATACCAACTCCAATACCTACACCTCCACCTAACATGGAGAGCCAGTTTACTTCAGCAAGACAATCTACTAAACCTTCTGCAGAATCGTCCAGATAAGGGAGAAAACAAGAAATGGGAAGACCACGAGCACTTCTGCCAAAAGACAAAATAGGCGTAGAATAAGAAAGCCAATGGCGAGAGCTGTAGTCATACAATCGCTGAGCGTGTTCCAGATTCGATCCAAATGATCTTGATACATAAGCAAACCTTTCTTGTGGGGATTTTTCATCATCTTTCATATAAGACTCTTTGAGTCTTTTCAAACCGAGTTCATCAAATAATGAATCTCTAGTGTAGTCAATTACTATATCTTGCATACCTGCCTCTAAATTGTTTAATTGTTATTGTTCACAAAATCATTAATAAGAGGAAATATAGGTGCAATTGCTTCAGCACATTCTCTAGCAATCAACATATGTTCCTTTTGTGTACCATGACCACTTCTTAGTTCAATATAATGAACCCACGATCGCAGCGAACCATTCATATAGAGCCTTGTAGTAGTTAAACCTTCTGGCAAAACTGCTCTTGCTTGCTCTTTAGCTATTCCATTCTCTATAGCCCATTTATAAGTTCTTGTAGCTTGGGACACTAATAAATCCTGCATCTCTTTCCATTCTCTATCAATTTTCTTATGCATTACATCTTTACTATCAAGTTCATAAGAATTTTGTCTGTTCTTAGTATCCTGTAATCTAGCTTCTCTATTTACAAATTTCAACTCTTTAACAGGATCTGCATACCTTTGTGAAAACTCTTGGAATGCAAATGATCTGTGTCGTACTATCTGATGTGCTATATCTCTTGTTGTTTCTATTTCTAAACAAGCATT
>Ga0070746_10001069_pt1 | contig 16441 bp, 1 predicted proteins | sample VirMetDEL_Mar_21_FD_77016 | JGI IMG/M metagenome (GOLD analysis project Ga0070746, IMG submission 77016) | Aqueous microbial communities from the Delaware River and Bay under freshwater to marine salinity gradient to study organic matter... | ecosystem: Environmental > Aquatic > Marine > Coastal... | reverse complement strand
TATTCAAAAAGACCTTTATAATTATCAAAGGTCTACAGGATTAGGAGCAGCTACAGATACTCAAATATCACGATTGGCTGCTACTGATACCGATGCCGGATTGTTAAATAGAGGTGCTTTAGGGGAAGATTTTAGTGTTGCGGCAAAAAGTCAATTTGGTGATCAAATGATTCAAGCTGGCAAGACAACACCCACAACACCTGAAGCAGAAAAAACAGAACCCACATGGAAAATTGACCCACTTACACGAGCAGGATATATTACATCGGGAGCGGGTCCTTTGGTGACGACTATTTTGAATAGGTTGGGAGATGAGCCTACACCAAATTTTTATGCAAACTTTGGGAGAGATGCAGAAAGAGCATTAGATGCAGCAGAAAGAGGGATTGCAGGTTCAAGAGACAGGGCGTATGAAGAAAACAGATTGGCTCAGAATCTAAGGGGCAGACAGGCAAGAAATGCTGCTCGCTCGTCTAATGTTATGCAAGCGATGCAACAGGCTGCGTTAACTTCAGGTATGAAAGCCAATGAGCAGATTACCGGACAATATCAAAATGCTCTTCGCGCCCTGCTGGCTAACAGAGCGCAGTTTGAACAAGGACAAGACCAAGCAGTTATGAAAGGTAGGGAAGCAGCGTATACAGCAGACCTTCAGAATAGAGACCAATTCTCTACTAACTTAGCAAGTAACTTAGCCAATGCAGGCTCTATGATGCAAACACTTGGAAGGCAGAAGGAGATATTTGATGTGTATAATCAAATGGGGAACTCAGGCGATATGAGTTTAATAGATGCAATAAGAGGTATGCTGACTCGTGAAAATCAAAAAGACGAAGATTAATGGCACGTTTTTATAAAACATCCGCAGGGGAGTATCTTGAACCATTTGATCCAGGAGAATACGGCTACGGGAAAGCCCCTGCATCAAGGTCATCCGCCAAATCACAAGCAGCTGCTGGGTTTGGCGAATTTGACGTATTACCCCAAGATGTAAGTGCTTTGGATGCGAAACTGTCTGACTATCAAACACGGATAGATAATTACGCATATCAGATTCAACAGAATCCAAAAGCAGGTCAGGAGTTAATGCCTGAGATACAAAAGTTATCTGCGGAGATTGCATCAGATGTTCGAGCAGGGGATATTTATCATATGCTCCTGAGGAAAAAAACATACGATGAAGGTAATAAAAACTTAGGGGACGTTTTTGAGGAAAGTCCTGATTATATGCCGTGGGCAAAAAGCCAAATTGTAGTCCCTCCCCTTATAAACGAAGAAACAGGAGAATACCAAAATGTAGTCCTACCTAACTTTGTTCAGCCTTGGACAGCAGACAGAGAATCTAAATGGGTAAAGGATTCTTTATCACAGGCAATCGCAAAAGTTACAGATGAATACGACTTTGATGATTTAAAGAAAGTAAGTTTAGATGAGGTAAGTAGCATCTTCTATACCTTACAAAAAAAGGGAATAAGCTTTAAAGATGTTAAGAGCCTATTGGTAAATAATTTATCAACACAAGATATTCTTGCCATCCAACAAGAAGGAGAGCGTGTGTTGGGGCCTGGTATGGGTAAAGTATATTTTGATAAAGTTATTGGAGAAAAGATTAACAATCTTGCAAGAGCAAAGGAAGGAACTACTGAGGTAACTCCAAATGTAATTAGAAATCAAGATGAAAGAAAAGCAGCAGATATACGTGTAGGAGCTAGCTCAAGTTCAGGATCAGGAAGAGGAGGCGATGTACCGTGGTTAGCAGACGCAATAATGGGACTTCCTAAACGAATTGACCCTAATTCAGACGATATTGGTACACAATTAAAAGAGGAAGAATTATATTACAGCCCTAATGAACAAAGCTATATTACAAGGCAGGCTATTCAACAGTTTGGCGAAACACTAAAAGACAACGAATTTAAACAAGTTAAAGACAGATATGTCGTTGATGTAATTTATGATCCTGAGGCTCCGCCAGGTGAGGAGATGAAAGTTGTTTATGAGGATAGACCAGGTGGGGGAGGTCCAAGGTCTGATTTTCTATTAAAAGACGATTTCGATGACTCGCAAATCATAAGTGAAGCACCTACAGCAGGAGGTCGAGTAACTGTGCCATTAGATATGAGTGTATTGAGAAATATTATCGGCCCTGCTGAATCAAATAAGGTGTATGAAATCCTAAGACAAAAAGGCTTTGTAAACCCCGATAACAATACATTTAATTGGTGGGGTCAAGCTAATCAAACAGATACAGGAAACGCACAAGCAGGAGGCACACAAGCAGGAGACACACAAGCAGGAGACACACAAGCAGGTACACCTACTCCACAATCTGCTTTCGATATTCCATATGGTGAAGTCCAAGACAGGGATGGGAAAAAAGTTGTTGTATACGAAAAAAGGAATCCTAATTTAGAGGATTATTATGGAATAGAATTTAACAGAACTGTTGATAGTACAGGTACGACTCAATACGAATATCCCATAACTGAAGAACTTGTCACTAAAAATCCGATAGATATATTTAATCCGGACGTAAATATTAAAGATACTTGGATTGGTCAAGTGCAAAAAGATAAACAAAGAGATTTAGATGCACTTAGCGATATTTTTAAAGTAGATGATACAGTATCTAAATTAGAGGATAATGCAAGTTATACGACTATAAATCCAGTAACTGGGGAAAAAGAAAATTTAACAGGAGCCAAACTAAAGAAATTGTATAAAGAAGCGATAGATAATGGAGTTATCTACAGAGAATTAAAAGACGTTACTGTTCAAAAATACTACAGAAAACAAATTGAAAATAATATAAATCAAAGTTACGATGCTCAACAGCAATATTATGAACAAGGATTAAATCCTGAACAAATTAAGGCGGAAATTCAAAAACAAGAAGAAGCAGCATTTGACAAAGCTGTCAAAGATTATCTTAAAGATCGACCTGACTACATTATGAGTAGTACAGACAGTATAGAGATGGCTAAAGAATTAGGAGTAGATATACCAGGTTTGACACAAGATAATTGGGCATCACAATACGCTGAAACTCCAACAGAAGAGAATTGGAAGGTAGTTTCTAAAAATATGACAAATGAGGAAATAGAACAGAAACAAATAAGGGAATTACTTGTCCCTGATCCAAACACGGGTGATACAAAATATAAATTAGAAAAACAGCCTGACGGTACATTTACATTATACGAAAGAGGTTAACAAACGATGGAAAAAGAATTTGCACGACTTTACAACCTAATGGATGATGACGCTCGTAGAAATATAGATTACGATCGTTTCAAAAAGTTATTGCGAGTACCTAAGTTTAGGAATGATTATTATCGCAATAACAGAGGAGGATTGGCAGAAACCAACCCGCAGTTGTTCAACAGGAAGGTTGTCTATGACTTAATGAAGTATGACGAGAATGTACCTACCGTTCCTGTAGAAGATGGTGAAGTTGAAATGTCCTTTGAAGCTTTTAACAATAGCTTAGATAGTGACGCAGAGTTTCGGGTTAATTTCTTCAAAAACAACATGGGGTATCATGGCACAGGTCAATATGATACTTTCCAAAAAAGTATGCTTTATCCTGAGAAGGAAAAAGAACAACCCAAAGAAGAAGATTACAGAGCCGTTGCTCCCGAAATGGATGTATGGTCACAAGAGAGTCAAGCTACTGTACAGGGCATTGACTTAGGAAGCATCTACACCGAGTATGCAAAAGACGAATTTGGATCAGACACAGAAGAACAACAAAAAGCAAGAGAAGAGGCTTCGTATCGTTTGGCATTTAATGAACACGTAGAGGGTGCGCCTAACTTAGGTACGCTACAAAATGGTCGGCAATATGTTATTCCAAACGAACCTAATTTTTTTGAAGCCAATCCAATTGAAAGGGCATATAAAATAAAAGGAGTCAACGAAGATTATTTTAATCAATTAAGTCCTTTAGAGCAAAATTTTAACAGCGTACTTTCCGGTGAGATGCCTGAGGCTGAAAACGAGTTTGACCAAAAAGTAATTGATAAAATAAACAATACCATCCCCGAATTTTCTTCTATGTCTGCAGAAGAAAAGAAGGCATTTCTTGATAGTCAAATACCTTTGGCTAAATATGAGACAGAGTTACAGGGTTTTAGAGACTACACATCAACCCTGTATGATACTATAAACTATTTAGAAGGTCAGCTCAAAGCAAAATATGCGGGATACGATGACATTTTAGATCGCTTTGTTGCCACAGCAAATCGTTTAGGAGGTATGTTTGGAGGAGGCAGCACAGAAGATTACGAAGCATATCAAGAGGCTTCAAAGGAAAGAGAGCAACTTGTTAAGCAAATGCAGGATGACCCTCTCTACAAGAAGATGCAACAATCCATCAATAGGCTCAATGAAGTTTCTAATCAAGCACTTGAATATGCAAACAACCCTGCCACAGCCCGTGCTAAGATACTAACTGAATCCAGTTGGGAGCCTGTTGCAAGGGGTAAAGACCTACAAACTGCTTTGGAAAATGCAGCACTAAAGCCGTTTGAAGATGAATTAAATCAGAAGATAACCAAGTTTAAAGAAGCGGGAGATAGTGTAGTAAAGGGAGTATACGATCCTTTTACAGGTGGCATCAAAGATATGACCGGAGAAGATGCTGCAAAATTGTACGAAAAGGCAAGCGATGAAGGGTTGTATGTTTATACAAATGAGGAAGGCGTAGAGACTACTTTGGATGAGGCAGGTAGGGTTCGTGCAGTTAATAACTTTGAAACAGATTTCTATAACAATCCAAACCAATATGGATACCAAGAATCTATGTTGGGTACACATATTGTTGAAAAGTCTCCAAGTTACAAGGAAGCAGTTCAAGAGAAAAGAGACGCATACAAAGGAATAGAGTACGTTGGCTATAACATAGCTTCAACTGCATATAGAGGGGGAGGAAGATTTATTGATGCTACTGTACGTTCTTTTGCGGATATTATGAATTTGGGCGATCCTCGTAATAAGAACTGGTATAATAGTATTTGGAATGGCCTTACACAATGGAGTGGTAATTTAGTACGAGATACAGATATACAGTTTACACCTACATCAGATGTAAATAAAGGCATTTACTCTCGTGTGGTAAAGTATACAGATCCTGATTCCAAGAAAGACTACACTTTAAAAGTATCAAGCCACGGAGAAGTATTAGGTGTCTTTAATGACATGGGCATGGCTATTACACCAAGCTCATCGTTTAGAAGCAAACTTCCCAAAAAAGAAGAAATCCAAAAATTACCTATCCAAAGGGAATTTAGTTGGGCTGCTACATTATCTACATCGGGGGATGTAGGTATAGACCTGGCATCTTTGGTTGTTGGAGGTAAGATGGGTACAGGTATTTTAAGAGCTGTAAAAGTACCTCAAACAGCTGCTGTATATGCTGCTCAGACTAACTTTGTGAGAGCGCAAATGAGTGGTACGTTTGAGCAAGAAGCTTTGGATGCGGGAATGACAATGAGGCAAGCAAGAGCCTACGCTGCATCAGCCGGAACACTTGTTGGTATAGTTAACTTAATCGGAGGTCCGACCACTCGTGCAATTGGAGCAAAGTCATTGATAGATAGGCTTGCGGGAAATAGTGCCAAGTTTTGGACAAAGGTGGCGAATACAAAGTTAACTCCAGCTGAGTTGGCAGTAAGAAGAATCAGAACAGGCTTGTTGGATGCAGGTGGTGAAATGTTGGAAGAAGGGCTGTTTGAGCCATTGGTTACAGAAGGTGTTCAGCGGTGGCTTAGTCCCGATAGAGCGAGATTTGAGCAGTATGCTCTAACAGAGCAAGAGTACGAAGAAGTTATTAGTACAGCAGTAGTAAGTGGCTTGGTAGGTGGTATTATGGGTGGTGCAGGTCCGATGGATTTGCAGCAAGAAGCCGCTGATTATATTTTAAAAGACAATGAAAATTATAAGAAGTATTTAGAAGCAGGTAAGAAGTTAGGATATACGGAAGAAGAACTACAAAAGACCTACAACGAAATAAAAGAAAAGCGTAGAAAAGAAATTGAGGATGCCAGAGCCAAAGAGATGGGTAGGCTTGGTGTGGTTGATCCTGATGAATTGTATACCTTCCGGTTTAACTCTACAGCAGATGTGCCAAAAGAGTTACGCCACTTAGTCCCTGCTGACCAAGTAACTTTAGCAGCAGGAAACGAATCTCAAATAATATTGTCTTTTACGGGACAACAGTTGATTGACGCAAAGGTGGCAAAGGTAGACACACTTGCTGTCAAAGAAAGAGATGCTCGTGCTAAAATTAGGTCATTAGAAACCCAAAGGCAAGAAGTTATTTCTGAATTGGAGCAGTTAGAAGCCCCGATTAGAGAAAGAGAGGAAAGGAATCGCAAACTACAGGAAGTAGAGAATGGTATTACAGAGGCACAGAGTGAATTAGAGAGGTTAAGTCAAGAACGTAACAACCTTGAAGCCACTCCCATCAATCCCGACTTGAATCAGGATGTACAAAATATCCGTAATGCGATTCAAGAGACACAAAGAAAGCGAGACGAGGCGGCAGAAAGGTTTGAGCAGAATCGCAATCTGCCAAAATACTCTATCCGGTTTAACCAAGATGGTAGTGTTGAGATTGAAAGTAGTCAAGGAGATGCCACACAGACACTCACTCCTGAAGAATTGGCTCAAGTTATTGAAAGCCAAACAGGGAGAACAGATGTCACACAAGAAAAGATTGTGGCAATCGCCAATAAGATTAAAAACAACGAACAACTATCCGAAGACGAGAAATCTGTATACGATGCTTTCTTTAATTCTGCCCAACAACTCCAACAAGAAGTTGCACAATGGGATGGAATACTGGCTCAGTTAGGTCAACAATACCAAGACACAAGAGCAGTTGTACAACAGGCTTTAGAGCAGCAGAGAACTGCTCAGATGGAAGAAATTAGTACAAAAGAAACAGATAGTGTAGAAAAGCGAGCAAAGTTAGAAGCCCAACAGGCTGAAATAAATAAAACAAATGTCCGATACACAGAGGATACTGAGGCAATCAACGATGCGAAAAGACGTATCAAAGAACTTGATGACCAAATTGTCGAAGCCGCACAAGATGTGATGCCTGAATTGCTTTCAGAGGATGATACGATTGAGGCAGAAAGAAAGAGACAGGCTGCCAATGTGCATATGCAAGGGTATTTTTATGCCCTCACACAAGACACATCAAAGGATGTTGGCAAAAAAGAATACGCAAACTTTAAGAAAGACAATACTGTCACTCGTGGTAGAATGGCTACTATTGCTCGTAAGTTGTTGGATGGAGATACCCTTACAACAAGGGAGCAAGAAATATACGATGCAAATACTGCACGAATAAACGAGAAGCAAGCAGACCTTATTGCAAATAGAAATGGCGTTCTTACTGAGAATCAGATTAACGAACTTCAAGAGTTGTATGGTGTAACTGTATTGACTCCCGAAATGAGGAGGTCTGATGAGATACAGCGTATAAGAGAAGAGCGTAATAGGCTTATTAATGAGCGGAATACTTTACAACGCCAGGCTCGCCAACTTGCTGCACGATTCATTAATGATGCAGTTGTTGCAAACAATGCAAGAAAGTCTGTTGAGGTTAGAAGAGCAGAGGAGTTAAACAAAGGCGGAAATGAAAGTGAGATTAATGCTCGCTATGACAGAATGTATTTTAATGAAGTGGCTGCAGGTAATCTCACGCCTACACAAGCAGCCCTTGCTATGCAACAAGCAGGTAGAACAGAAAGTCCTGTTTTTGAGCAGATACAAGCACTACAAGGAGAGATAGAAGAACTCCAACAAAGGGATCCTGAGTTATACCAAGAACTCTTGGATTTGGCAAGAGAGACTGTGGATAATATGGAATACGATTCTGTATTGTTCCAAGACTCTATGTTCAATATGACTGAGGAGCCTATTGGAAACATCTCCACAGATGAGGCAAGATTCCAAAACAGGGAAAAGCTCAATGAGGCTGCCCTGAAGGAGATGATTGAAAACTTTGATCCAAATAAATTTGATCCGATTGTTGCATGGAGGGATGCTAATGGTCAGTTATTTGTATTGGCAGGTCACCACAGATTGGAAGCAGCCAAAGCCAATGGGATTGAAAATGTACCTATCCGGATATTTCAAGGAAACGAAGCCGAGGCTATAGAGTACGCCACACAACTTTCTAATGCCATCTCCCAAAGAGAGACTTCCATTGAACGTGCCTCTATTTATAGAAAGGATAGGGAAGCTGGGATGTCCAAGAAGGACATGATGGAAAAGGCAAAGAAGTTGGAAGGTCGGAATGCGCTGTATATTTTAAGGCTGTCTGCATTAAATCCGAATGGTAAACTATACGAGGCTGTTCGTCTTGCAAGTAAAAGTACAGACCAAGATGCGATAAAGGAATTAGAACAGGTTGCAAATTGGGTGGGGGCTGCTCGTATGATGTTCCCTCAACTGACCAATGCCCATGAACAGGAGATGTTTGATTTCTTGTCGAAGAATGCGGGAAAGACAATCAAGAATCAGAACGACTTTCTACAGAGGATGAATGGCTTGGTGCAATCCTTATTCTTTAATGTAGATGAGCCTCTCAACTTAGAAAGAATCAAATATAAGAATGCAGGAGAGTTAGAATACGAGAGGCAATTAGCGGAGGTAAATGAGCAGATTAAGGAAGTGCAAGATGAGATGAATGCTTTGGAGGCACGTTTTACGGATGTAAATGCTCCTGATTACATCCCTGTAGACACTCCAGGCAGATCAGACATGGAAGCCGAGAAGAACAAAAAAATCGGCACATTAAAAATCCAAAGAGACAATCTCCAAAAGAAGAAAGAAGATTTAGTCAAAAGTCGTTCTAAAATGGCTGCTCAAGGTAACAGTCAATTAGATTTATTTAATGCGCCAACAGATGAAAGAAGTCAAGAGTTAACACGAGAGTTCCCTCAAACATCTGATGCCCTTATTGAGGCTGAAAAGCAGAAAAGAGCAGAAGAGGCTGCTGCTAAAACAGCCCAAGAAAAGCAAAAGGCAGCAGAGCGACACGACAATGCAACAAAGAAATTAAAAGAAAATAAGAGACCTCAACCAATAAGAGGCGCAAAACGTGCTGTCCAAACCGGATTGAGTGCATTAAATGCTTTAGATGCTTTGTTTAACTCACAAAGTATTGAAACATTTTTAGCGCAAAACGAAGGAAAGCCTGTTGTTATTAACGGAAGGTCAGGTATCTTAAACAAGGTCAATGAGAACAGATTTGAGGTTATTGATGGAGATGTAATTTATGAGGTAACCAAAGATGGTATTACCACCTTCCAACAAGGTCAAACACAAGAGACCAGTTCTGATCCCAAATACCGGACTGAAAATGTGACAGAAAACTCTATTACAGTCAATGGAGTAGACTACATTATCAATACCAATACAAAAGGAAATGTTGTTTCTGTATCTCCAAAGAATAATCCAAAGCAGCGCATCAAGAATGAGAGGTTGCTAATTGCAGTTGAGATTGCAAGAAACAAATTAGAATATCAAGGCACAACTGCACAAGAGGCTGAACAAATCATCCAACAAATTGAAGAGACACGTCCCGATATAGCTAAGATGCTAAATGATATTTGGGATGTAAACTTTACCGAAACCATTGCAGAAGCCATAGATAAGTTGGCAGATAATCAAAAGATTTCTGAGGAAGAGGCATTGCAAGTTGGTTTGTGGTTGTCTGATGTATTTGACAGAATTTCTATGATGCTCAGCCCCGACAATACTGTCGAGGAGAAAGAGTTGATTGTCGCTGCCTATAACATGGCAGAAACCCTAAACACATTACTTTATTTCTCTAATAACGTTACACTCAATGAAAAACCCGAACCAAGGCAAAGTGCGAGAAACACTAAACAAGTTGAAACTGCTGTCGTTGCCAAAAAGTCTAAAAGCCAGTTTGAAGCCGAAGTCCAAAAAATCAAAGACCAAATAAAGCAAGAGCAATCTGAGTTTGACCAGGTTGTAAATGAATTAGCTGATATTATTGGGGAAGAGGCTATCTTGGAAATGCTCAATCCTTTGTACCAAAAGAGATTGGCAGATGCTCAAGAACTTATTAGAAGAATTCAAGAGCAGTTTGGTAACGAAGATGGTACAATTACCGAAGAAGGGAAAGAGCAGTTGGTCTTAGAGATGGCTAAGTTGGAATTGGAATATCAGAAGGCTCGTAGGGCTGAAATCAAAAATCTTCCAACAGAAGTTAAAAAGCAATTAGCGGAGATTTCTAAGAAACTTAATGAGGTCAACAAGCAACTCCAAAAAGAATTTGGTAAGAATAAGGCAGGCATTAAAACAAGTAGGACATTGTTCGGCCCTATTGTTAAGTCAGTTGACTACACAGTCACATACAAGAACGAAGAGTCGATACCGGATTACATAAAGCAGTTAGCGGGTCAAGACGGAATTAAGGATTATTATGTAGCGGATAATGGTGAGGTAAGCATTACCCTAAATTCTGAGACTCTCATTAAACTTGGATTGGCAGAAGAGCAAGTTATCGAAAGTGAAGGTACTGAAACAGGTACAAGATATACACCAAAGAATCGCCAAGAAGTTGTAGAAGTATTTGTGACTGCTTTTGATATGCCAATCGAAGAGGCACAGAGAAGTGCTATGATGATTGATGCAAGTGCTACTGCTTGGGCAACTCGGAATAAGAAACCAAAGGCTGATTTTTACACAGAAAAGTTAGGAGGGATAGAGAAGAAGAGCGGATCAAAGCAACCTACCCTGAATTACAATCCAAATAGCGAAGGTTCATCCAACATCCTGCTGAGTAACCTACGAGATGCTTTAGGAAATGTAAGTGATAAAGCAAGGGCATTAGAGTCTTGGATAGACGATATTATTCAGAATAGTGATGTTAAAACATTACGCTCTTTAGAAAAGGCAGGTGTTATTAGTTTGTCTCCCGAATGGGTTCAGTATGAACAACTCAGTAGAAAAAGAAGGGAACTTATTGCCAATAAGCAACCAACGAGAACCATTGACAATCAATTAGGCGAACTTAAAAGTAGGCTTCCCGAAAAGAAATTTACTCTTAGAGAAGATTTCACAGAAAAAGCACGGTCGTTCTTGGATGAGAATGCAGATGCTTTAGACTACGATCCGACCAATCCAAACCTTTCTGCAAGCCAGGTTATGGATATAATGGCAAACTCTACATTGAATGAGAGTACTAGTACGAGTCTGTTCCAAATGATAAGTCAAATCTTACCACTTGGAATGCAGAAATCTGCGATGACTGTTATTGATGGTTATTTTTCAAGTGCAGTTAATAAGACATTCAATAAAGCAGAGTTTGTAGAAGCGTTAGAGAAAATAGGAGTACCTACAGTATTGGCAGGTAAGATGGCTAATTTCTTTAACTTTAAAAAGACTGATCCACCTTCAATTGCGCACTATCAGAATTACTACACGATGCTCTCAGATTACTTAGAGCAGACTGCAAATAGAGGTGGATTAGAGGCGCAGAAGCAAAGGGCTGATATTTTAGAGGAATTAAATCGGGTAACTGATATTATTGATAAGTTAAGCAATGGTCAAAGTACTGACACAAGTAATGATGTAGTTATCACAACACAAGACGGCTCTGTATTCATGGTGGTAAATACTCCACAGGGAGTAAACATCGTGAGGGCTGAACCACTTTCGATGAAGAAGTTTGGCAGCCCAGCTGAGCGAGTCATTACGTTAGGTAAAAAGGCCGGACCAGCTATTGCATCTATTCCACTTACTCCGAACTTTACTGTCTACACTCCAACTCCTGAAGAAAGAGCAGGAGCATTGCGTGTATCCACTTCCGCCATGACTGACGAACAGATGTTCCAAGCCATGTATGGTGTAGAAGAAGGAGCAGTTACCAATAACATCTTCCAACGAATCCTAAACAACACAGCCAAAAGAATGGGAATCTCCTACGATGCCCTACGTCAAAAGATGGCTGTAGCAAAAGGTAGGATGAGTCCAAGAGAGTTTTATTCATCATTAAATACGATGAATAATGAAAACTTTACAGACTTTACAGGCTCTCCAATCTTGTTCCAAAGTGCAGGTCCGCTTAGTGATTTCACCGGAATACCTGAAAACTTTTTAAGCAAGGTACAAGGAATAGATCCAAACAATGTAGACGATCAACTCTTATACCAGGCTCTTTTGTTGTTTCCCGATTTGATGGGGTATATTAACAAGACTCGCACCACAGCACAAAGTGATGCACTAAGAGCTGAATTAAACGCCGCACAAGGCGAGATAGGGCAATTATATAAGCAAGGTAGGGGTAAGGAAGCAAATGCGCTAAAAGAGCGTGTAAAGGCTTTAAAACAAGAAATTAAGCAGATTGAATCTGCACAAGGATTTACCAAAGCGCAAGTTGAAAACCTACTGCATGAGAAGATTGCGCAATTACAAGAAGAAGTAAATTCGACAAATAAATACGTTATTACTGAGTTTAGTGATGCGTTCCTTGCCAACCGGATTCAGATGGCAAAAGAGCAAGGCGAGCAAATAATGGTAGATGCCTGGGAGAGGATTAGAGATAATGAAGGGGATCGCAGAAGAGAAATTGAAGGACGTCAACAAAGCCAAAGGAACACATTCAATGAAAGTTTTAATTATTTAGTAGGTCATGAAGACTATTCTGTTGGATTTATTGCCCTTGCATTGAATGAGGTTCTTACAAAAGGAGCAAAGGTTACATACAAAACAGATGCGGAAGGGAACATAATTCGTGAAAACAACAAAGCGATTATTGAGCAAGTGGATGTGTTTGGTAGAACTAACACCACATTTGCTGATCCAATGATTATCAATGGGGCAAATGCTCCTACAATTTACCAAAAGATTACTGAAGGGGATACGGCTTCCATTTCGGAAATTGTAGAAACATCTAAAGATTTGTTGTATGCTCCCCCTGAGGAAATCATGCAGAGGGCATCTAAGTATATTGTGGAGAAAAGACCTGGGGGTGTATGGATTAAAATCCCACAAAACGGAACAGACAAGGATGTAGAGAACTTAGAAATCTTAGCAAGAGACACCCACAGAACAGGAGGACAATGGTGTACAGGAGCGATAGGTGGTAGTACGGCAAGTCAACATAATCAAGGTGGAGATTTCTATATATTCATTGACAATAGTGGTACTGTCCGGTTAGGTGCGAGGATGATGGGTCAAAATAAAATGGCTGAAAACATTCGTGGATTGGCAGAGGGTCAAGGAGTTGAAGGGTCAATGGCCGCAGAAGCAGAATACTTTTTAACGACAAATCCCGCAGGTAAGGAATACCTCAAGCACACGAAGTTTAATAAACTGTATTATAAGTATGTAGAACAAGGACAAGAATTTGATCCTAAGGATAAGGATGATTTATTAGAGTATTACAATGCGGGAGATGGTTCATACAGGGATAATTCTCAAAAAATAGACGATCTAACAGAATACATAAAAAGAAATAATAAAAGTATTTCAAAAACATTTGGGTATAATCAAGAGGTTTTTGTTTTTGATGAAAGTGATGTAAATGTAAGTCATCGGTTTCTTTTAAGTAACAATCCGATAAATATTGATAAAACTATTAATGTTGACAATTGGAGATTTTTAGAAATTATAAATACGAGTTATTTATTTATTGAAACTCATATTTCTTTAACTAAATTAAAAAAAGTTAACGCTAAGGAATGGACTATAATAAAAAATCTTAGTGTTGATTTACCGAGTTTAGAAAAAGTAGAATTTTTAAGAAGTTATTCTGACCTTAATTTACCAAATTTGCTTGAAGCCCGTACTATATTTAGTTTTGGAAATACATTAAAAGCGGATAAATTAAAAAGTATAAATGTATTAAATTTAAAAAATAGTAAATGTAGTTTACTTAAATTAGAAGAATTAAATTCTTTATATATAAAAACCGATAAAAAAGATTCTTTTGTTGATTTACCTGTTTTAAAAAAAATCAATAAATTAGAATCTACAATAGAAACTGGATATAATACAAGACTTTTAGTACCCTCCTTACAAGAAGGAATAGATATTGAAATTGACGGCAAAGTAGAGTTACCTTCTTTAAAAAAGGTAATGAATTTAAAAATAACTAATTTAACTAAAGTTCCTTCGTTAAAAAAAGTTAATTTTCTTTTAGTAGTAACGTATGGTCAAACTATAGATAGTTTAGATTTTCCTAATATTGAAGAAGCATTTAAAATAAGAATAAATGAAAAGGTAGCAGAAAAAATTAATTTACCTAAACTAAAAAAAGCAAATGAAATCATATCATATGATGGAGTAATTAAAGCCGATAATTTAGAAGAAGTAAACGATTTTACGTTACATTCAGGATTTTTTCCAAAATTAAAAACATTAAGACAAGTAGAAATAAAAGGGGAAGCAAAATTTCCAGAAGTTAGATTTACGGGTAAAATAAACATTGATAATAATGGTTTTGCAACATTTCCAAAATTACGCAAAGTAATTGGGGGGAATATAAGTATATGGGGTAATGGTGCAGGTATTTTTCCGTCTTTACAGGAAATGGGTGGATTATATTATAATTCATCTAACTCAAGAAGCCAATTTCCAGCATTAGAATTTGGACGAATTCGTGTAATGCCAAAATCTTCTATTGACGTAGTCTCTCCATATTTAGCATCTCAATTAGAGCCGGATAAATACAACACAATAGCAGATGACATCAAATACCAAAACGAAAGAGCGGCCTTTATCGAAAGAGAGGGTAAATATTACATTTATTTAAGCAAGGATTCAGACATCACATCTCCACTACACGAGGCTGCCCACTTGTACGAGAAGGTACTAACCCCTGAAGAAAAACAAAAAATCCTCAAATGGGCAGGTCATTCCAAATGGACAAGAGAAACAAGCGAAGCCTTTGCCCGTGGCTTTGAAAAATATCTCTATGAAGGTACATTAGACAAACAAGAAGAAACCATTTTCAAGAAGTTCCAATCCTATCTAAAGAATGTCATAGAAAATGCCATTGCTTACTTTGGTGGAGTGAATGAACTAAACCAAGACATGGTAAGCATCTACAGCATGATGGTCGGAGATGTGAACACAGGAGATGTACAAGTAGAGTCAAATGACCAAATACTATTCCAAGATGAAGCCCCTGAAGGTCTTAACAGGGAAAATGAGGACGGTAAGTTTGTATTTGAGGCAATGACGGGTAGAGATCTCCAAAAGCCTTTAGAAGACCTTGCAAAGACTTTTGAGCAAGAACTCACTCGTAAGCAGATTAAGGACATCGAAAAATGGTCAGGAGAGAAATTTGGTACACCTGGGTTTACAGAGAGCCTTCAAAGAGGATTCCAAGATTATGTTGAAAGTGGTAGGTCACCAAGTAAGCAGTCTTCTGACACATTTGGTGTGTTAGGTAATTGGCTCCAAAGCCTCTACAACAACATCACGGATCGAAATCCAAATGCTCGTATAAATGCTAAGATGGAAAACATCTTTGAGCAGATGATGAACAAAGAGATGGTTGAACCCACTCGTAATTCTATCCGTAATATGTTCCCTAAGATGGGGAATGTGTTTTCTGATGTCCGCAGCAGACTCTTTAACAGCAGAGAAAATAAACAAAACGATGCAGAACGTCAGAGGGTAAAAGAAACAAGGTCGAAAATACGTCAAGAGCAGAATAAGGCTGTACAGGACTTGAAGAACAGGACTGTAGAAAAAGAACAAGCAAAGGAATTAAAAGGTAAGATTGATAGACTGAAGAAGGACAGAGCCACCTTTACTGACAAATATATGCAGGAGATTACCTCTCCGGATGCTGCCCAAGAAATGATAAACACATTTAACAGAATAGATGGGCAGATAAAGCAAGCAGAAGCGGAGTTAGAGAAGGTTAACGAGCGTATTGAAACTCCTCCAACACAAGAGGAGATTAGTAAATTGGAGCAGGAATATCAAGGTAAGTTAGATGATGCTGTTAATACAGGACGTAATGATGTAAACCCAGGTAAGAATAAGCCGGATAAGCCAAAGCATAAAAAAGCGCAGCAGACTCCACCACAGGCTCCGCCTCAAGGACCAACACAAGAGCCACCACAGGCTCCACCTCAAGGACCACCACAGGCTCCACCTCAGGGACCGACTCCAAGTCCAGGTTTTGCCAACACAGGAAAAGTAAAAGCATCGAAAAGGATGCTAAGAGCGCAAGCCGATCCGAGATTTATTGGGGTAATTAGAGAGGAGTTGCGCAAAAATGAAGGCTATGAAGCAATTTCATTCGCTAAAACAGCAGAAATGGCTGATTGGATGTTTGAGCAAATGTTGGATGAAGGTATGTCTAACGGAGACATATTTGAGGCAGCCTTTGAATTGATGCAAGATATTAAAGTTCCAGAAGACCTTACACAAG
>Ga0070746_10001068_pt1 | contig 16461 bp, 26 predicted proteins | sample VirMetDEL_Mar_21_FD_77016 | JGI IMG/M metagenome (GOLD analysis project Ga0070746, IMG submission 77016) | Aqueous microbial communities from the Delaware River and Bay under freshwater to marine salinity gradient to study organic matter... | ecosystem: Environmental > Aquatic > Marine >... | reverse complement strand
CATTCAACACTGGTGAATTTAACCTCTAATCCGCACGGCGTTGTCAGTGTCATTAGATTACTAAACCATTCTATACTGTACTCATTATCTAGCAGTACAAAATAAAGCTCTCTATTGAAGTGGTTAGCGTGGTTCAGCTCACAAAACTCATGTTCATTAAGTAATTTCGATCCTGCCGCTTTTATAACCTTAACTAAATTATCTGAATCCATTTCTTTATTCCTGTTTTGTTGTTGCTAAAATTTATCTAACTCTTCTAATATTATACCTGCTTGTTGAATAGCCATGACCGCTAGCTGATCAGGGTTTCCGCTCGCTCCACCACCACTAGCCAGTAAACCTTGCATAGCTGCCATAGCAAAAGCCTCACGCTTAGTTAAACCTATCGATGGCTTACAATTCTTTATCCACGAACCATGAAGTTCATCACAATTGATAAAGCTATCATCACAACCCCTTACTGGGCTTGCTGGCATATCTGAATTTTTCATTTCTTTATTCCTGTTTTGTTGTTGGTGTAGAAACAATAGCAACTAATAATTAACTTTGCAATAACTTTTAGTATACTTTTATTATATTTAAAGTTTGACACTAGCATAAATAAGGATTAATATTAATTTGAATTAATTAACTACGGAAATAAAATTATGACTCAACACGTAAAGATAACTCCAAGCACTAACCAAATGCTTAATGAAATGTCGGCAAAGAGAAAGAATGAGGGCGCTATAGTAAGAACTAAAATGGATATAGCTGCTGAGGCGATAGCTATACAGTATAAAAAAGAAATGAAATAAAAAAACCGCGTCTTGGGGATAGCGGCTTAATTAATTACTAGATGGGAATAATAACATGTTAAACCAAAACTACATAAAAATATTTGAAAACGTAGCTGGCGAAGTAACTATTGCTTATGCGGCAAATGGGGATAACGAGCTAACTGTTGGTGAAGTTCAACACATAGCAATTAAGTATGAAGATCTATACGTTATATATACCGCATTAAAAGACCTTTGCGATTCTATTGAAGAAGAGGGCTAAGTAATGTCTAGCGGCTGGATAAAACTACATCGCCAGCTTTTAGAGTGGGAGTGGTATGACGATACAAATACAAAATGCTTGTACCTACACTGCTTGCTAAGGGCTAATCATAGCGACACTAAATGGCGAGGCATTGACGTTAAAAGAGGTCAGTTTATAACGTCATTAGAGGCGCTATCTAGTGAAACCGGACTTTCGGTGCAAAAAATAAGAACATCATTAGCTAAGCTAAAATCAACAAGGAATGTAACAAGTAAACAACAAGGTAAAGCCCGCATTCTAACTGTGCTTGGGTATGATTCGTATCAGGATAGCAACAAGGAAGTTAACAGGGAAGTAACAAGCAATCAACAGGGAAGTAACAGGGAAGTAACAACAGATAAGAATGTAAGAACTAAAGAATGTAAGAATAAGAAGAAAGAAGTAACTAATGATCGCTTCGCTGAGTTTTGGGATTTGTACGGTAAGAAAACCGATTCTTCAAAATGCAAAACAAAGTTTGCAAAGCTAACTAAAACTGAAATTGATTTAGTCTTTGAAAAACTACCGGCTTACATAAAATCAACACCAGATAAGCAATACCGTAAAAACCCTATAACTTGGTTAAATGGTAAATGCTGGAATGATGAAATTATGCAACCCAATAACGCCAAATCAACACACACTTTTGAAACACAGAATTATCAATCAGGGAATTTCTAATGCTAACTATAAAAACAAAACCAGAGACACCAGAAGTAGGTCAATGTGAAAAACATGGGGATTATGAATTTAGATATATTGAATTTAACAATAAATACTTTGTTACTGGCTGCTGTCCTTTATGCGCTAAAGAAAAGAAGCAGGAAGAAGAATTAGCAGCTAAAGAGTTAAAGGCTGCCACTGCTATAGAAAACGAAAGAAAACGCCGAGAAAGCGCCCGCGTGAACGCTGGCATATCAAAACGGAACCTATACAAAACATTTGACGATTATATTTGCACTAACGAAGGGCAAACCAAAGCTAAAAGCGATTGTATGCGATACGTTGAAAGCTTCCCTACTGACAAAAGCTTAATAATGGTCGGCGGTGTCGGTACAGGTAAAACTTTGCTGGCTTCAGCAATGCTTGATGCTTTAGTTGACGACCACCGTTGCGGAATCATAAAGACAATAGACTTAATTAGGCAATTAAAATCAACGTGGGCTAAAGACTCTGAAGAGTCCGAAGGTGATGTTATAAAGTTTTATGTCGGTGTTGACTTGTTAATCATTGATGAGGTCGGCGCTCAGTTTGGTAGTGATACAGAAAAAATGTTTATATTCGACATTATTGATGGGCGCTATGAAGATATGAAGCCAACAATACTTATTAGCAATCTAGATATTACCGGCGTTAAGGAAGTAGTAGGGGAACGCTGTATTGATAGGTTGCGTGAGGGCGGTGGAAGTATGATCGCTTTTGATTGGGAGAGCAGCCGTGCTTAATGAGGACTTTATAGTTGTACCAGATTGGTGTACCCACGCTGAATTAATAAAAATACTTAATGATACGTCATGGGCTAATGACCTTAGTGATGTACTGTAACTAAATAAAAGGATTATAAACAAATGAAAATACCAATGATGCAAGCAATACAAAACTTTAAAGCGCCTGTGAAGTCTAGAGTAAACCCGGCACACGAGGCCAGAGTATTAGCAGCTAAAAACAGAATAAACAAATGCCTTGAGCTGGTTAAGGCTGGCGAGAAGAATATAAACGTTCTTTGTAATAAATTAAACGTACATAGAACGACACTAATTCGCTATTTAAACAACTTGGCAGATAAGCAGTTAATCAAGGTTAGATGCGTAAAAGGCTGTAAATATAAAATATTAGGCACACTATAAGGAATGAAAGAATGAATGTTAAATCCTTTGTGGTTAAGCTTGTTAATAGAAAAGATGTTAGGGATTTTATAGAGGCTAATCACTACTCAAAATCAATTAACGGCTGTATAGCTGACTATTGTTACGCGCTATATGATGGCAGTAGGATGATAGGGGCTATGTTTTTCGGAAGAATGGCTATGGCTAATCAATGGAAAAGGTTTTCAGACTTAGAAGCTAATGTTATAGAGTTAAGACGGCTATGCTGTATTGATGACACACCAAAAAACACTGAATCCTATTTTATAGGAAAGGCGTTAAAGCTACTAAAAAAGGATTGGGGGAAAGGTGTTGTTGTTAGTTATGCTGATAAAGAGTATGGGCATTCAGGGGTTATATATAAAGCCTCTAATTTTAAAATGATAGGGGAGATTAAAGGTGCCAAGGTTATTATGTGGAAAGGAAAAAGATATCACGACAAGACAATAAGAACAAAATACAAGGGCGAGTTAAAGCCCTTTGCTAAAAGAGTTAAGGCCGCATTGGATAGTGGCGAGGCTTTCTATAAGAATACAGCGGGTAAATATACCTATACGTATTTCTTGAATTAATAACACACTATAAGGAGTAAACAACATGAAAAACTTTTACAAAGAAAAAATGGAATTCCACTTTAAAGAATATCAAATATCACTTGAGTTAAACAAAGAGAAGGCAGCCGCGTTTCACATGCAAGAATACCTAAACTATGAGCAGATGTTTAATCAGCAGGAAGAAGAAACCCCTTAATAGGGGTTTTTAATTGGTGGTAATCTACGGTTATCTATCATTTTTTAGACTCGTTATGACGTGCTATACCGTGGCTACCAAAGAAAAATATGCAAATAGCCGTTGTTACTGTAATCATTAATGTGCTGGTTGCTAGTTTAAAATAAAACTCTGCCAGCTCCATGTTAAACGGAGCTGCAACACAGCACATTAAAACGATAGCTAGCTGAACTTTTATCCATAAAACAGCGATTGCCCGCCTAGTTTTTGATCTCTCTGTATTTTCGCTGAGAGTGGCTTTAACGAACGATTGCACACTAGTTACAGTTTTAGCATTAAACTCGATGACTTCCTCATCCGTTAACTTTAAATTGCCAATCCAAGAACCAGCTTTAGCTATCAATCCATCATCTTTATCTAAGACGTTATCTACAACTTTGTCACTGCTTAAGAAATTAAACCAACCCATCCTATTAGCCTTTTTTGTATGTTTATACGGTGATTATACAGTAATTTAAATTAATTCTAAAATAAGCTTGATTTAATATATAGAACCTATATACTTGCTATATCTTTTAAATATACAGAGGTTTGAATGAAGAAGTTAATTGACTTTAAAGAGTTGTGGCAAGCTATACAGTATTATGCGGATAAGCACCATGAAGGTAATTTTAATTTAGCAGTTAGAACGCTTGTTAAAAAAGGTCTTAGTAATGAATGATATAGCCTTTAACTTAAACGGCTGTTTACAGTTGTTGTTATGTTACCGTTACTAAAATTAAGGAAATAAAATGAACGCTAAAGAATTCGATAAACAATATAATTGCACATTCACTAAATGCGAAAAAGAAAAAGCACTAGAAGATAGGTTGATGCAATATTACAGGGAAACTGAAAGTATGGATAATAAACAGGCTTTGCGTTGTTGGAAAAGCTTTAAGATGTGGTGTAAATATAGATGCTTTACAGCAAAAGAAATTAGTAGAGCAAAGAAAAATGTTGCTCACTTGGCTTAGTAACATAACCTTTAACTTAAACGGCTGTTTATAGTTGTTGTTATATTTGCCGTAAACACAGGAGTAGAAGCGAATGATATTAGAAGAATTATTACAAATGGACGGTCATAGCGCTATTGACTGGCTAGTTGAAAATAAAATGGATTTTGAATTAGTAAACAAGGAAATGGTAATTAACTTACTTAGCGACTGTCATGCGCCAGCATTAGACGTTAGAGATTGGAAGTTGGTTGATAGAATTAATGACGCAATAATAAAATTAGAGTAGGCAACATAACACTGTAATTAAACAGCTGTTTACAGTTGTTGTTAAGAGGTAACTATTGGAGGAAAAAATGCGAAATTTAAAACAGGTAATGTACCTCGTTATATCAGTAGGATTGATAGTTTTATTTATTAAAGGGGTCGTAGTATGAAAGAGTTAACAGTATACAGCTTGCTTCGTACAGATGACATAGCTCACAACAAATCAAAGCTTAGTAAATTATTAAATGTTACTAGAACTACTATTTTTAAATACTCAAAAGATAAGGCTGGTCTTCTTCATGAGGTGCGCTTGAAAAATGGCAAATACGAATTAATGGCAAACTTAACAAGGTAAAAAAATGAATTTAACAATTAAACCAAAAAAACAAAAACCATGGAAAGATGGTGAATTAAGGCTAATGATGAAGCATTGCGGCAAAAAGCCTTTGACTGAGATTACAGCGCTAATAAATGCCGAGTTTGGCAATAAACGAACTGTTGATGCTGTAGAGGATAGAGGCAATAAAAACGGTTTTCGATTTGCACTAAAGGCGGCATAGTGAAGGACCTAAAATTAACTAATGGCAATATGGATTACATAGTTCAAGAGCTTCGAAAACTTGACCTAAATCAGCCTATGAGATTATCTATTAGTGAATGGAAGCCTAAGCGGGGCATATCAGCTAATAACCAACAACACTTATGGTACGGTCAAATAGCAAAATCTAGGGGCGATGTAACGGCGCTAGAAATAAAGAATTGGTGCAAGGCATACATAGGCTTGCCGATACTGTTAAATAGCGCTAAACATGGCGATAAGATGGAGTTTTTACTACATAAGTTAGATTACTATAACCACAGTTATGAAAGCCAAATGAAGCTCATACAGTGCCTAGAAGTTACCAGCTTATTTAATACGTCAGAATCTAAAGATTACATGGAGCAAATGTTGCTCTACTGGAATGAGAATGGCGTTCCTATTAAATTCAAAGAGAAACAAAATGTTTAAATTTAAAACGGACTGGCAAATCCTTTTAGCTTTACTAGTGATTTATATTTTAGTTGCGACAGGGGTTTTGTGTGGGCTTTACGACAATAATTGTTAAGGACTTGGAGAGATTGAGAATGCTTAATTTTAGCAAAAGAAGTGCTGAGAGAATGAGTGGTGTACATAGTGACCTGATTACAATATTTAATGAGGCGCTCAAGAATTCGCCAATTGATTTTGGCATACCTGAATATGGTGGTTTGCGAACAGCCGAGGAGCAAAGCATATTATGCGAAAAAGGTTTATCTAAATGCGATGGTTTTAATGTTAAAAGCTATCATCAGACGGGTAAAGCGCTAGATTTTTACGCTTATGTTAACGGTAAAGCTAGTTGGGAAAAGCATCACTTAGCAATGGTTGCTGGTGTTATATTATCAACAGCTAAAAGGTTAAAGAAAGCTGGCAAGGTTAGCGTCGAATTAACTTGGGGCGGCACGTTTGGCAGTGATGATTTTAATGGCTGGGATATGCCCCATATACAAGCGAGTTAGTAGAAAAGCCGGTAGAGATGTTCGGAACTCTACCGGCCTAGATTACCCGTCGATAATCTATAATCATTATAGTGTTGGGCGTGTTCCATTAGGAAAATCCGACTGCTGCGGATAGTCCCTTAACTCCATTCTGTAAGCTCGCAAGTCAATAGGATAATCAGGAAGTATAATAAGCTTATCTGTCCTTGATAACTCTGAATCCCGCCATTGTCTCTCTATTACTGACTTATCTGGTTCTGCCGTATAAGTTTGTTGTTGCCAACCACCATCACCGACAGGAATCCTATAAATATCACCGACCGCCAAATCTTCTTCTGTACAGTCAACCCATACGGCATTTATTAATTTTTGCATTTGTTATTCTCCTAGCTGGTACGCATATGCTACCGGAATAGTGCTTGGTGATAAGAAGTTGATCGTCAATACTTCATTTGTCTTACCGATTAAATGTGGTATTGTTCCGCTCAGCTCTTGTGAAGATGCTGTACCTGCCGTCATGGTGATATTGCCTATATTAAAATCATTTGACGATACATATAGGGACCTTAAAGATTTATTATCTATAACCTTTCTTGTTCCAAATAAAATATCCATGTTCACATTATCGGAACTTGAGCCGAAGTTATTTAAAAAATAAAGAAAAACCCTTTGCCCAGCTGGGGGTGTAACAACTAAAGCGTTTGTTGTGGATCCACCTGCTATTGTGCCTGTTATCCCTGCCGATTCTGCAACAAACGAACCGCCAACACCCCCAAAAACTGAACTTAATAACTCACTAGCCATTATGCTTGCGCTCCTACTATCTCTAAAATTGAAGTTGATTTAGCCACCATCTGAACTGAATCGCCTGCTGCTAACTCTATATCTGTCCCTGCGAGAAATGAACCGTTAGGGCCGTTAATTGTGTATAGCGGGTTTAATATCTGAACCTTGAATGTTGACGCTGTTTCGTTATGAAACGTAAAATCATTGTTAGCCGCTAATGTCGGTATTGTTACATTAACTGTATTTGATGATGCGTCGATTTGATATGACTCACCACTTACTGCGGTGAAATCAGAGTCTTTAGCAATCCATTTTAGTGATATTATTGCCGGTATTTTTACATCATCTATAGCGGGCAGCCAGTTAGCACCTGAGTCAGTACTAGGGTCATTGCCTACCGTAGAAACAACAGCTTTCCATAAATTACCGTCGACGGTCTGTACCACTTTACCAAACGCATAGACAATGTTTTCATTCCACATCTCAATAAAGCGAATTTCTTTCCATGACGTAGGTGTTATTGTTGGATCATTGCCTACATTACCGTTTGACAATGATTGGTAAAACTTGCCGTCTGACGTCTCTACTATATCATTTATATCGTAAGTAACAGCAGCATCCCATAGGGAAAAATCCCCGAGCTCTCTATCGCCGCCAACTGGATCACGTTCTGCATATTGGACGCCAAACTCATCTAAATAAATGACTTTAGCGGAGCCACTAAAAAAAACATTTTGGATGTTCCCGTTTGCCAGCACAGGAACAATTACAGGATTTTCAAGCCCTGGTGTTTCTAATTCGTCCTTATATGTAACCAAGGTTGAATTCGTTCCTGATTTAAAGAAACGTAAACTACCGTTGGGTTTCATATCTGTTATTGGTGAAACAAAACGCGCCATTATTTTTCGCCTCTATGTTGTGTTACACTAGTTTTATTTAAAAGGTATTTTATCATGATTAACGATAACGAAGAAACAAGCAGCATACCCAGCTTAATTGTATTCCTACTGGCTTTCATTGCTGCTTACCTCATTTTCTAGGCTTGCGCCAGCGCCTAAAGCGGCAGACGCTTGCAATAATTCACGCTTAAATTGCGCGGCTTTAATAGCATCCTTTACGGTTTCATTCGCTATATTCTCAAGTGTTCCTAAATCGACACTTGGGTCTAACAATAAATCCGACAGGTCTGATGTGCTTCTTTTGTTTTTAGGTACAGCTCTTAAATAAGCTTTAGTTATCTTTTGAGCGTCGTTCCCTGCTAATTGCATCGTTTTTAAAAAGTTAGCGCTGCCTCTTGCTAACTTGTTTGCTATTTGCTTTGACACTGTACCAGTGGTGACGGCACCGATAGCCAGTGGCAAGGCTGCGCCACTCATCCCTAGAGATGCCGCTAAACCACCAGTACCCGCACCACTGATAAGAGCATTAAACATGCTCGGGCTGTTTTCTAACTTTAACCCCATACCACCAACTAAAGAAGAAAAGTTCTGCTTAAAATCACCATCAGTAACCTTTCTTATTGCGGCAATATCTTCTTTAGTTAAAAACTTATTGCTTTTTTTTCTATTTATTAAGTTGTTTAACTCGTTCCTTATCCCCTTTTCTATACCTGCCTTTCTGCTTGCCCCCATGGTTATTGCACCCTCAAGCATTTCAGCCCTTTTAGCTCTGCCGTATAGCTTCCGCGCATCCCTGAGTTTTTTCGATATGTCTTTAGCTTTTATATTGCCAGTTCTTGTAAGGTCATTAGTGCTTATACCATCAATAAAGGAATCAACCTCATCAAGAACAAGTCCAGCTTGCCTAGATATGTTTGCATCTGTTGGGCTTGCTGCGTTCTGGGCTATCTTCCTTAGGTCTGTTATCTCATTAATAGGTATTGGAGTACCTCTGCCTATATCTTTTTTGATAGCGTTAATTGATCTAAAAACAGGATCTGAAACACCCTCTCTAATACCTTCCTTTTTAGCTAGGCTATCAAGCGCATTATTAAGCTTTCCTAGTGATGATTTTTTAACCACTGCGCCAGACTCGTCAACCTCTTTAAATAACAGGCTAGATGCCTTTCTAACTTGCTCCGCTTCTGGCGCAGACTCAACCAATGTTTTCTTGATTAGCTTCTCGCTAGGGTCTTTGATTGCTGTAGCTCGTCTTGCACCCTTAACGCCTAATATCTCTAGTGCTGCACTTGGTAGCGTGTGAGCCATAGAGGCTAAAGCTGGGCTACCAGTTAGCTTTAATGTTTCATCACCAAGAAACCTTTCAGCACCAGACAAAGCCTCACCAACCGGCGCTAAAGTCTCACCTATAGCCTGCTGTTGCGCTTGCCCCGTTTCGGTTTGTGGTGTGAATGTTAAAGCCTCTCGTGTTGCTTCAACTGCTCTAGCTCCTGCTCCCTCGTCCGCAAAAGGATTTAATGATTGAGCTATGCCAGCTAAGCCAGCTACAGGTTCAGCAACAATGCTAGAAGCTAAAGCGCCTACGTTTTCTAACCCGCCTAAAACCTGCTCGCCCAAGGTGGGGTCTTGTTGTGGCGCTTGTGGCTGCTGTACCACATTAGCGTTTACAAGTGGTTGTTGTGGGGCTTGTTGTGTAATAGTTATTAGTCCACGCTTAACGGCTTCATCAAACTTAGCCCTTGTTTGTGGGTCAAATCTATCCTGTAAGCCTCTATTAGCAATTTCCTGCCATTTCTCTCTAGTAGTAGCCATTAGTTGAATAAGTCCTCATCAGAAAGTGAGCTTACATCAATTTGCTGTCCTTCTATAGTATCAACAACTTGCGCCGCTCTAGGTTTTATGTTCTTACTTATGCGCTTATAGGCTGTAGCTAGCCGCTCCCCCTTCTTCACTTCTTGCCCGTCAAAAGTAAAATCTCTAGTTGCTCTAGTGATATTCCCGTTCTCTTGTAAAAATGTAGACTTGAACTCATCAAACTTAGCAATAGCTTCTTGCCCTCTACTCATAGCTTTAAGAAAGTCCACTATTTGAGCTTGGCTAGCTGATGCGTCTGGGAATCCAGCTGCTATTAGTTCTATATCTTTATCGGTTGCTGGACCTTGCGGTAAGTTAGCAGTAATCAGCTTATTTCTTATTCTTGTATAATCTTTTCGTAGGTTTGACACCTCGTCCTGACTACCTATAAAATTCAAAAATACCTCTCTAGCCGAACCAGCCGCACCAGTAGTGGCGTCTATATTTGAAAACCTGTCTGCCAGAATAGATGACTTTTCCGCAAGTGAGTAAGCATTATTTGCATTTTCTTGAAATTCTAGCTGTTTGTTTTGCATTGACGCCGTTAGTTTTGGCAAGTCTCTTTGCGCTACATCTTGCGCCGCTTGATGTACACCCTCACCAAACTTTTTGAACTCTTGACTGCCATCAGTGTAAGTGATTAATGTCCCTCCTGGTACATCTCTTGAATTTTGCACTCTTCTGTTTTCATTAGCCCTAGACAACTCCTCAGGTATAGATAAAAAAGAACTAATACTACCCAATGCCGCTTGTGGGTCGGCTTGTACCTCACTCAAAAAACGCTGAGTATGGATCATATTTCTATTTTGCTGCTGCCCGCTTTGCACTCTTTGTTGCCCGAATTGCAAAGCGCTTTGACCGCTAGGGTCTTGCTGTAATAAATTCTTAAATACAGCAGCATCTTGAAAAGCCGCCTCTAAGCCTTGGTCATCAGTCTGCAATATACCCTTAAGCCTAGAGGCTTGCTCAGGTGAGAAGCCAGCCAAAGACTTAAACGCTTGGGAGCCTAAACCCCCTTGCGCGGCAGCTTGGGTAAGGTCTTGAATCTGAGATAATCTCTCTGCTTGCTTTCTTTGCTCTATACCACCAAACAAGTCATTTACAGCAGCAATGCTCCCGCGAATACCTGTCCCCCTGCCCGACGGGTTGAAAAAATCTACCATGCTAATTCCTTATCCGAAAAAACCAGTTAAACCACCAATTAATGCGTTACCAATACCAGCTGGAGCACCAAACGCGCCAGCAACACCCCCAGCCACCTGACCTAGACCACCTCTTAGACCAGCCGCCCCACCGGTAATGCCACCAGCTTGAGCTTGACCTATACCTTGTTGCGCTTGAGCTATTTGCGAACCCTGACCAACTGCTAAATTACTTAATAATGCCGCTAGTTGTTGCGACTGCTCTGCTGATAACTGACCTTGCCCACTTAACAAGTTAGCTAGGTTACTTCCGCCTTGCCCGATTATATCAGATAAACCAGCACCTTGCTGTTGTTGTAATTGAGCCAATGCGGAAGTAGTGCCACCAATTTGACTTGCTATATCTCTACCAGCTTGGGTTCTGCCTTGCGCTAATGCGCCGCCTGTCCCAGTGAATATATTAGCCGCCTGCCGGCCTAGCTCTGATTGAATGCCAGCACCTTGACTCGCTAATTGACCAGTTAACCCAGCGCCTTGACCGAATAAGCCAGCCGCTCGCCCTGTTGCTTGGTCTAATATGTTAGCGCCAACCTCACCAGCCCTTTGAGCTGCTTGCGCGCCTTGCCCAAACATCTGCGCTTGTTGTTGTGCTGCTGCCAATCTGTTTCTAGCATTAGCTAAGTTAGCCTGTGTGCCTAGTTGTGCGTTTTGTGCTGCAAGTTGGCCTTGTTGCTGCCCTGCCTGACTTAAAAACTGACCTTGTTGTCCTGCCGCTTGTAAGCCTTGGCTAGATAAAGCGTTTAAGTTTTGTATTTGTTGTTGTAATTGTTGACCTGCCAAACCTTGCCCGAATCTAGTTAATTCTTGCTGGATAGCGCCACCACCCAAACCGCCCGTTGCTGCTGCTTGGTTAATCCTACTTTGCTCTCCTTGCTCGCGTAAAAATTGCTGGACAGGTGAGTCTAGCAGGGCTTGATTAAATGCTTCTTGACCTTGAGCACCACTTAAGGCAGATTGCAATCCTTGAGCTTGTAGTCCAGCAGGTGAAAATGCACCAACACCCTGAGCCGCTTGTTGAAATAATAACTGCCCTGTCTGCGGGTTGACTTGTTGTGCGCTTGCGCCAAAGTTACCACCTAAAGCTTGTTGCCCTTGTTGTAGCTGCCCTAAAGCACTACCCAAACCCTGCTGAACTTGCCCTACACCAGCTTGTGCACCACCTAATAACAAATCCCTACCTGCACCTAATTGCTGTTGCGCTACCTGCTGTCCTCGACCTAAAGAGCTTAAAGCGCCAGCCTGCCCCTGCTCCAGTGCTGCGATACCAGCGCCCTGACCTGCTAGCAAAGCTTGTTCAGCACCAGATAAACCAAATTGTGGCTGTGGCTGAGCTTGTGGCTGCGGCTGCATTGGTGCGCCTGTAAGGGTTTGTGCACCCATAGGTGTGACACTAGGGTGCTGCTCGCCCGGTGCGAATGTTCTCATCTTATTTCTAGGCAATAGTCTACCTGTCATCATCACCATTCTAAAAACCCCCTGTTAAAAAATTTGGTCTGCGCAATAGTTGTTCGCCTTGCCCTATATTGGTGGGCTGTGCTGATTGCTCAAAATACGCTTGCTGCTCTAGCGCGTTAATACTTGGACCCATACCAAACCCTCCCATTTGCTGCAACTGCACCCCTAGAGGACCAGTAAACCCGCCTCTAGAACCAACAAATTTATCAAAAGCATTAGGAGTAACCGGCTCTGGATTAAGTAAGTTGCCAAAAAAACCACTATCATCTACAACAGGTCCTTGAAATTGAGTACCTGGGGCAAAAGCATTGGGTATTACTGCCCCTGTTGTAGCAGGGTCAACACCTGCTGGTGCTGTGCCTGGTAATCGTTGCTGGAAAAAGCCCAAATCTGGTGTTTGAACTTGCGTAGGCTGTAACTGGCTAAAATCAACCTGACCGCCCAATATGGCGTTTTGAAACTGCGGCAAACCAGCAAGTAATTGCTGTTGTGCGCCAATATTTCCTTGTTGAAAAGCCTGTGTTTGTGCTGGTAAAGCCTGACCAAACACATCAAGCGCACCTTGAAAGCCTTGCTGCAAATCCTGTCGAGCCTGTCCAAATAAAGGAAGCGCCGCCTCTTTAGCCTCTCGCGTTGCTTTCTCTGTTGCTTCAATACCCTTTTCAATACCTTTTTGCTGGGCTTGTGCAGCTTTCTTTTCTGCGCCCCCAAAGAACGTATCCTTAACAATGGTCATATATCACACCTTTTTAGCCCGTATAAATTCAAATCCCAAACCTTACCGTTTTTCAGAAAAGCGTCTGTATAAGCGCCCTCCTGCTTAAATCCTAAACTTTTAACATACATTCTTATGTGTCTATAAATTGATGGTGTTTGCGTAATAACCTTCTTATACATCTCAGGCGCATTATCTTTAATCCAATTAGTAGCCATCAAACCATAAGCCTTACTATTTTTTCTATTTTCCTTCGGTACATAACAATGCAAATCTAGCGTCGTTCGATTAAATGCTTTTACATGAAATAATGCTTTGTAGTTATCGCAAGATAACCAACAATCTCTCTCAACATCTAAATCAAAACAATCGTGACTTGTGCCGTCCTCTATAACATCGTCAATCATTGTCATTACGATACTGGTAATTTTATCTTTGTCATAGACGCGTTCAATCATACAAGAACCCACCCTATTGTTTTGTCGCCAGCGCCGTCGTCCGCATCTCGTTTGATATATAAAATATTACCTGCCGTTCCTGCACCATCCATATAAGTGGCGCCAATCTCAGCCTCAATCACGCCCTCTGGGCTTCCGGTGCTAATAATTGTTGCTTGTACGGCTAGCTCTCTAAAAAACGTGCGGCTCTGTACTGTTAGGGAGCCATCAGGCTCAACTATCGGTCTATCAGTGCTAAGACTTGATATTCTATCTACCACGATTATTCGCCCTTATATTTGCCTCAAGTTTGATAAATACAGGTTTAACAGGGTCTGACATCTCAACCTTAATAACTACCATTCTTGGGAATCTGCCTAGTCGATACCAAATGGCTCGTTGCTCAAACTGACCTATTCCGCCAATGCTTCTAGTTAACTCATTACCAAATGACTTACCATCGGCAGCAAAGCTAATTCTAATTTTTGGGTCTTCTGTTACCAAATCGCCAACACCCGCTTCCATTGTTGCTTCTAGCTGACTCATAGTTAAAGAATTACCTTGATCACTAATAACCTGCGTCGAAAATGTGCGTATAATCTCGCTACCGTATTCCGTATAAGTATCAACTTCTATTGAGCCAATACGACCATCTTGAGAATCGCCACATAAAACGCGGTTGTATGCAGTCCCTAAAGAGTTGACGCGCCACCTAATAACCTCAGTAAATCCTTTGCTATTAATAATTTGACTTGTTCTTTCGTTCCACTTACCGGTGATAGTATTTATTTCAAATGTTCTAGTCGGCAATGAAAAGCCCACAAAGTACGCGCCATTTTGCGCATAAGAATAAGCAAAAGCTTGTTGTATCTCTTCTAAGCTAAAATCTTGCAACGCCGAATCAATAGCAGTAGTTGATATTTTAACCGGCGTATTACCGTTTAGCGTCCAGATAGCTGGGCTTTCGTTAGTGCCGCCACCAATCCACATAAAGCTATTGTTTGTAGCGATAGTTGAGAATTTAGCAAAACAACCCTTATCAATAAAAAAACCTGTGCGCTGAAATATGCCCGCGTTATTGTTAAACTCTTCTGTAACTTCCGAACCTAGAACAAATAGCTTATTGTTATAAACTTGCAGGCTTACAATGTCGTCAGGGTCTGATTCTGCCGTGAAGAAATTCAAGGCATTCCATACAGTACCTTGGTTAGAGTCTGAGCGAATAAACTTCTTACTATCAGTTGAGCAAACAAAGTAAGAATCAATGAATACTACAATCTGAGGCGCACCACTAGCAGTAAAGCCGGGGGCTGTAATCTCAACAAATGGAGTGCCGCTAGTCTCATCTATAATGTATCCACTACCACCCGGAACCAGCACCATTAACTCAGTGCCGTTGTCAGCCATACTAACTCGCTCAGTGCCGGGTATTGTACCAAGCTCTACACTGGTGAAAGCTTCAACGCCAAACTCATCAACAAACCTGTCAACACGTATCAAGCTAGTGCCATTTAAAAAGTAAGGTTTGCCAGATTTAACATGCATACCCCTGTTAACCTGCTCAACAGTGCCAGTTGTTAGCATTTGAGTTATGCCAGCGCCACCTATAAGGTTTCCTTGAGATAATGCACCTTCAACCTGTGGTTTATTAGGAAACCAATTAGTACAAAGCATATTGGCGTTCTGTAGCGAATCACTGACATAAAAACCATTATCAACAGGGATATTTATTTTAGGCACTTCTAGTTACCTCTATCGCTGAAACCGAGGCTATTATATTATCCGTACCCGTTGTATTGCTGAATATGGCTCTAATATTATCATTAGTAACTAGCGATGTTAGTGCGCCTATAGGAACTGTGGTAGGGGTTGTATTTTGGGTTTGTGCCCTTGATTTTTCCAGTCCTGAATCACTAGCCAAGCCATTCCAATTAATAGCAAATCTAACCTCTATAACGTCAGAGCCGCCACCAACCTTTTCAACTGTTGCACGACCGGTCATTCTAACATCTATATCACTTAAACCTGTGTATGTTATAACCCCATCAGTACCAACAGTAAAACTCTGCGCTATATCACTAGACCAACTGACACCACCCGCGGAAGGAACGCCTATTTCCTGCCAATCTCCGGCACTACCTGTTGTAATAGTCTCAGAGCCACCAGTCATAAATAAATCAGCCTCCGCCCTAGTTTCTTTTAAGTCAATAAGGTTTACCGCAAGATTAACACCGGCGCCACTGAATGCTTGTGAGGTTAAAACGGTTATATCAACTTCGAACCACGTAGTGCCGTCGGACGCTGTATCAACAGTAAACCCTAGGCTATTCTGGAACGCCCCAAACTCCCTAACTGAAAGTGCCGAACCGTCAGTAACAAGCAGTAATTCATCGCGAAAGTCAGCGCCTTGATTTGTTGTTGTTGATACGGCTAGTTTGGTAGCTAGAGAGGTGTTGGCATTGTTAAACCTTACATTACCCGCGCCGGGGTCTGCCATTACAGTACTGGCGTCGTATGTCCATAAAGGATTATCTGAAAAACCCTCTGCCGGCTCCCACTGGTTATTAGACCATATTTGTGCATCTGTAGTTGATGCTTCCGTTGTGGCTGGGGCAGATAAAGCGGTCTGTATAACGCTAGTTGTATAAGTCCCTGTACCTGTTCTTTCTACGTGTAT
>Ga0070746_10001066_pt1 | contig 16466 bp, 8 predicted proteins | sample VirMetDEL_Mar_21_FD_77016 | JGI IMG/M metagenome (GOLD analysis project Ga0070746, IMG submission 77016) | Aqueous microbial communities from the Delaware River and Bay under freshwater to marine salinity gradient to study organic matter... | ecosystem: Environmental > Aquatic > Marine > Coastal... | reverse complement strand
TCAGCTATACGCATCATGCCAACCCCACTGGCGTTTAACATTCCGTTAACGTCAAGCATAGCATTAGGACTAGTAGTTCCAATACCTAAGTTTCCAGCGTTAAAATATGAATCGCCTGCGGTTCCAAATTTAATCTCGGGAGTGCTTTGGTTTGCTCTTTTATACAAACTTAAATATACGTCGTTAGAATTATGTGTTACTCTGAGGGCATTCGTCACTTGGTTAATGTGCTTTGTAGATAAGTTGCCTGCAACAGTTAATCTATCTCCAGCAGTAAACATTCCTATACCAATACTACCACTAGCACCAATATTCCCACTACTAGCTATACTGCCATCAGCAGAAACACTAGCTATTGCAACTCCGTCACTAGCTCGCCACTCTGTTATATTGGCAGATTGAGCAGAAGTAGCTTGAAAAATTGAATTGACGCTTGAAGAATTGAATGCGTTAACATGAAGTCTGGCACTGGGAGACGTTCCACCAATAACAACATTGCCATTGGTATCATAAACCATAGACTTTGTATTGTCTAATTCATAACTTGCTATAACGTGCCTTGAGCCAAGACCCGCTAAACTGTTTTGTAATGGGCCTGACCACCAGTCGTTAGTACCGTTAGAGAATTTGACTCCAGCGGTTCTTCCACCAGAAGTAGCAACAATTTCCAATAAGGCATTTCCCTTTGCGTAATTTACCAGCTTAAATCCAGCATTGCCGAGATTTTTCTTGTTTCCAACAACTAAGGTTCTATCTGGAGCACCGTCGCTATTAACCCCAACAAATCGTCCATCGTTCCCAGAAGCTACGATAAAGTCTGTATTATCTGTTAACGAGCCGTCATCAGCAAAGAAGGCAACTCCGCTTGGTGTCCCAGTAACACCGCCGCCACCCCCAACAGCAGAGCCGTTGAACATCAAGGTTCCACCATCGTTGTATAGCGTGTTAGTGGTTACTGTTGGTACGTGACTGTTAAGCAGTACTCCACTGGTTTGAACACCGCTAGTGTATACACTATTCAAATAGCCCGCAGCAAAAGGGCTTGTTGATTGACCAAGAGACGATGGATTGCTAGATTGCAAGTTTCGAATTTCGCCACTTACGCTAATACCCCAGTGAAAAGCACTAAATGTCAGATTACTATAAAATGAGTAATTTAAATGACCATCGCTATATAAATTAAGTCTTCCGCGATCATCCGCACTGCAAATCCTAATGTGTCTATTTTGACCACTGCCTGTTTTGTAAGGTTTAATATCATGAAGAGCACCAGCAATGCTACCAATTTTCAGATACTCAGTGTCCGTATCTCCCGGCTTACCCAGTATGTAATTTCTTATCTCTCCACCTTGCTCTGAAACAATATCGCCACTAACGTGAACGCTTCCGTCAGATGTAACCCTAGTTAGAGTTTCATCGCTACTGTTTTTCCACTCTGTTAAGTTGGCGGTTTGTGACGTAGCAGAGGTGATGGTCAAAGCCGAGTCTGTAGTAGTCGCGGACTCAAAGAAACCCCTTGCTCCACTTACAGAGCCAGTAAAGCTACCGTTTATTGAATTAAGAATAGCCCAACGAAGGTTTGGTATGCCGCAACTATAAGTATTATTTACTTGAGGGTATATCGACCTTGATTTGGTTCCACCTGAGCCGTTGTGAATCATGCTCATAGAGTTACTACGACCAATACCGACCGCTTGAACGGTTCCGTCTCCAGCAGCTAATGAGTTAATCTGAAATTCTGTTCCGTTATTCGATATTTCAAGCCATTCGCCATTAGTGGAATCGCCACTGCCATAAATTCGGAAAGTTTGCGAGTTCGTTCCATTTCGCAAAGCCAAGATGTTTGCATCGTCTCTACGTAGCTTAACATCAGGGGTGTTACTTGTTGCACCAATAGCGTAGTAGGCTGAACCCTCTAATGAGAAAGCATCGCCAACCTTGTATTTAATGGTGTCAGAACCATTGTACTCTAGGTAAAAGTTTGTACCCGAATCGTTAAACCCAAAGTTGCCAACGTTCAACGTCCCGCTAAAATCACCATCTACCGCACTGATCGTTCCACTAGCTGAAATGTCACCACTACTAGCAATGCTGCCATCAGGGGCAACCTGTGCTACAACTACATCGTCACTCGCTCGCCACTCTGTTAAGTTGGCGACCTGAGAAGCAGTACCTTGGAATAAACCAACAGGGAAAAGCGATGCGTGATTGGTTTTTACATGCAGTGAAGCTCCGGGGTATACGCCGCCAATAGCCATACGACCCCAACCACCGTCGAAAGCAACAGTCCTTGTAGCATCTAAATCTTTGCTGGCTAACAATGTTGTGTCAGCACCCATGCTTATACTGGAGCTTTGAGGGCCAACATACCAGTGGTTGGCTCCACTCGACATCTTGATACCAGCACTTCTTCCACCAGAGGCCGCGATAAGGTACAACAGAGTATTGCCATAACCTGTATGTTTAAGCTCCATTGCAGCAGTTCGATATTGAAGGTTGGAGTGTGCTGCTAATAATCTGTCAGGAGAGTTGGCTGGGAAATACGACGGGCCTGTATTGATCCCAATTTGAACGTGATTACCGTAGTCGCCCGATTGTCTTATAGACAACCCTAAGCTATCAGTTATTGAACCGTCATCGCCAAAGAAAGCGACACCGCTTGGCGTACCAGTAACACTGCCACCAACAGCAGAGCCGTTGAACTTCAGAGTCCCGCCATCGTTGTAAAGTTGGGAAGTGGTGTCTGTTGGCACATGGCTATGTAACAAAACTCCGCTTGTTATTACGCCACTGGAATGAAGACTCGTACCAAGATAGAGATTTCTATAAGGAAGTAACGAAGAACCTATATTGTAAGCATTGCCGGTGTTTGGCCCAATGCTCTTAAAGGTCATTATATCGTTGCGATTCCATCGAATAGCCCCACTGTTGTCATCACCCATTAGGTAGCCATGAAAAGAGGAACTCTTAATATACGGCCCTGTACCTCCACCTAGTCTAATCTGACCATTGGTAACCAAATCTCCGCTAGCACTAACGTCACCACTACTCGCAATGCTGCCATCAGGGGCAACCTGTGCAACAACAACCCCGTCACTAGCCTGCCACTCTGTTAAGTTAGCAGACTGAGAAACTGCGGACTTTATAGCAAAAGGAATTTGGGTAGAGCTATCACCAACAACAGAAACCCTACCGTTAAATTCACTCAATCCACCATCAGTGTAAATCGAGTAATTGCCCGTGACACCCTTGGTTTGTTCTTCTACGTACAAGCCATAAGAATTGCCAATCTCAGTAAAGGTGGTGTCTGTAGCCCAGAAGTGTCTATACTCTGCCACACCAGACACAGAAGTTCCGTAGGTCTCGCTTTTAAATCCAACAAACTTCGTACTGCTGTTTACAGTTGGATTATAACTGAAGGTGTTGTACGATCTAACTCCTATAAGGTGTGTACCAAGGAAAGAACAGAAATGACTATTGCTAAATCCACCTTCAAGTCCAATCACCCTATTGTGGGAAGCCATAGAGACTGGAGCATAAAAAATAACTTTAGAGTTAGTACCCCAATAACTAGTCCCAGTATGAGCAGAATCTCTAAATTCCAAGGCCGATCTTATATTTGATATGTGGTTGCTGGCTCCATCGCCCAATATTTTTGATGTGAAACTATTTGCATACTGATTGTTAAGCCATGTATTGTCGCTAGTAAAATCGACTTGGAATAAATTACCAGTATTATCTAGGTCGCAAGACTGTGTTTTATGAGCATTGATAGCTGAAAGTTCTAACTCTTTATTTCCGCTATTGAAAACAAAACTAGTGTCGTCCGTTAACAGGCCATCATTTCCGAAAAACGCGACACCGCTAGCTGCACCACTAACTTGCCCACTGTCAACAGCAGAGCCGTTGAACATTAAAGTCCCACCGTTGTTATACAGCTTATTGGAGGTATCTGTAGGAGTATGGCTATGCAACAATGCCCCGCTAGCCTGAATTCCGCTAGTACTTACCGTGTTGCTAAAGTCGCCATCGACTGAGTAAAAGTCTGACCAACGGTAGGCTGATGTACCATTTGACACTGAATTGTTTGAACCGGGCTGAATCCTGCCGTAGACGGTATTGCCAGTATGATCCCATCGGAATGCAACGGAACCGTTGAGTCCATGTAGATACCCAAACCACCCACCATCTGAAAACGTAACCTTAGAAGGTGTAGCGTATTGCTTGACAACAGCACTGAGAGTTTGGGCGGTAACCACCCCGCTAACACTAACATCTCCGCTCGTCGCGATACTACCATCAGGCGAAACCTGTGCGATAACAACATCGTCACTAGCTCGCCACTCTTGCAGGTTGGCCGTTTGCGAAACAGCAGAGGTGATGGTCAAAGCCGAGTCTGTAGTAGTTGCGGACTCTAAGAACCCCCTAGCCCCACTAATAGCACCCTCGACGTTTAGATTGCCGTCTACATAAGTATCAACGTAGAAATCCGCTCTCTGGTCATACAACTGAAACGTGTGAGTGTTACTCAATCCATTCGGCCTGAATCTCATAGGGATGTCAGAATCATTACCATGACCGTATCCGCAAACGAACTCCGCAGAATATGGCGTAACACTCGTAAACATCGACTTACGTGCCGCCGAGGATGCTGGATTAGTGTGTGCAACTAGATGGGTAGTTTTCTGTGTCGAACTGCCTACATCTGGAGAGACTTCAAGTGCTACATTTGTAATTGAATGGTTAGGAGCACCTACCTTGAATACGGCCCGTGGGTATTGACTTGCTGGACTATTGGCTACGAAACTGGCTGTGGCGTTAGTCACGGATGAATTAAAATTAGTAGCCGCAAAGTCACCGCTTGCTGATATGTCACCACTACTCGCAATACTACCATCAGGCTCCACCTGTGCGATAACAACTCCGTCACTAGCCTTCCACTCAGTCAGATTCGCAGACTGTGCGGCTTGAGCATCTATAGTCAGCGGAACATTAATCGCTGCACTACCTTTAAGATTTGCATTACTTGAATATAAACTACCCCAATAGTTAGAAGCACCACCAAGAGCAATTGATGTTGCACTTTGAGGTTTTAACGCATTAGCACCGTAAAATATGTAGCCACCAGTTTGACCAAATAGGTATGTAAACGCAGAGTCGCCCCTTACCCTTGTGCTACCACCTCGCTGTAATTCTACAGAACCTTCTGCATTGACAGTTATGTTACTTCCTAGAACTTTTGTTGGAACCGTACTTCCACCAAACACCAAATGATCATCATTGGCTAAAGAAGAAAATTTAAGTATATTTTCCGCACCAGAACTTCCTTCGCCACTAGCGGTAATTTGAAATGCGTCCGCATCAGTGCCACCAAAGGTTATATTGTCTGTATCGTTGTCTGTAAGCCGTACGTAATGTACTCCACCAGACGAATTTTCATCTTGAGTGATGGTAATTGGGAAATTTTCACTTCCCTTAGCTATAGTTATACCTTTGTCAGCGTCAGGTATTAGCGTTCCACCGTCAACTAAAATACCTGAAGAGTAAGTGGCTACACCAGAAATGTAAGTGTCATCATAAACATTACCAGAAGCATAAATTGCAATACCAGAAACATAAGATATATCGCCTTGATTTGCAATAGCTTGACCAGAACTATAAACGGCAATCCCTGAAACGTAAGTGTCGCCAGAGTCGTTGTTTTCAACCACTCCAGAAATATAAGCTATATCAATCTCGTTTTGAATTGCTTGACCTGAGCTATAAACCGCTACACCTGATATATAGCTGTCGTCGTAAACATTGCCAGAGGCGTAAACCGCTACACCGGAAACGTAAGATATGTCAACTTGGTTTGCAATAGCCTGACCTGAGCTATAAACAGCTATACCGGAAACGTAAGTGTCACCAGATGTATTATTTTCAATTATGCCAGATACGTAAGCTATATCAGCCTCATTAACAATAGCTTGACCAGAAGCATAAGAAATTTGGTCAGTTAAAGAAGAACCACTCCAATACAAAGAACCGGCGACGTTATAAAGCGTGCTATCTGTAATCACAGGTGTAGAACTATCTAGTCTAACACCTTGACCGCTCGCGGCTATACCATTGGATAAAATAGTTCCAGAGTTACTAACAGAAGCAAGTGACAATCCATCAAAGGCTCGCCACTGTGTTAAATCAGAAGACTGTAACGAAGCTCCTTGCACCACGATACCGTTATCAGTTGAAGAGTTTACACCAACATAAAACGTATCCGATAGCGTAACATCAGACTTGCCAACAGCTAATCTTTTTGTGCTAAAATTACCCTTTATCAAAGTTCCTTCAGCGGATGGGTCATTGTTTGAAACAAACAACATATCGTTGTCAGCGTTGTCTTTACCTGATTTTTTACCTAGATATATAGAGTTATTACCAGAAGAACCTTGTCCTGATAACTCACCCAAACCTATAGAATTTATAGCAGACGAAGTGTCTTGACCGGCTTGTTTACCTATCCACACAGAGGATTCGCCACCTCCATCTTTTGCCGCCCTGTATCCAATAGCCACTAAGTAATCACCGTCATGATCAGTCGCGGCTTCGTAACCACCTATAAAAGCATAGTTACCAACACCAGAACCAGAAAAGGAACCTATAGAAACATGACCCCTTGAATAAGCTGCCGCACCAGCTTGAAATCCTATGTTAACGCTATCGTCTCTAGATTTTTCACCAGCTTGATATCCAACATTTACTGTTCTAGATACAGATATACTAGCATTTTCATCTGAAGGGCCAGACAAGTCTCCAATACTTACATTCTTAAAACCTTGCTCGTTTTTATGACCCGCATCAGTACCTATATTAGTATTTGAAATACCTGAAGTTATTCCACTGCCTGCACCATGACCTATTAATGTATTTCTTGAATTTGACGGACCAGCAGATTCTCCGATAACCAAACTTTTGTTTGTTGTATTAAAATCTATCAAATATTGATTTGACGGAGTACCAGCTAGGTTAACATCTGTCAATTCTACAATTTTTGCTTCTTTGAATGTGGTTCCATTTTCGAAAACCAATCCAGAAGCACCAACAATAACTTGAGACTCAAGGTCTCTTATAACACTTTTGTCTGCTGGGTAGGTTACGAAAACCGCACCGCTGCCGCCCAACTCTATTTTATTTCCATTGTTTGAACTAGAAAGAACATGGAAACGCTCAAGGTTGTCAGAGCCGTAAATTCCAACTCCAACTTCAAATTTATCATTTTCTTCTATGACATAATAAGTTATGTCGCCACTGGATAAAACATCACTAAACCTTTTGAATCCGGGTACATCACCAACCAAAGACACACCACCCACACCAGTGCTAAGTGTGTTTTGTCTTATCCTATCACCTACTTTTATTGACATGACTACCTTTCTGCGGTAAAGTTGATTACGCTGTTAATTTTTAAGTCTTTTTCCTGCATTAAATTAAAATTAAGTGCGTAGTCCGTAGAAGTATTTATATTTAGAGAATATTCGTTTAAATCGTTCAATGATAGAGATCGCTCAATAAACCTATTGATATCTAACGTAAAAGTTAAAAAACTTTTATTAAAAAATATCACAACTGGCCCGCTAGGATTGTCAGTTCTACTTGACAAACCGTCATCACTTATTGGAACCTGAGAAAATGCGACACCACCAAAAAACATTAGAACTCCTTATTATTTAGTTAGTATACACAAAAAAAGCCGTCGCAATAAAAAAGCCACCCAACTGATTGGATGGCTTAATATTTATCATAAAACGTTAAAACTGCATTAGAATGAAGCTGCAACGATTCTTCTGTTGTCTAGGACACCAAAGCCATGCTCTGCCCAAGCGTAATAGCCCTGTCTCTGAGAGCGGTGCATTACTGGGTCAGGATGAACTTCAACTTCCATCTTGACGGGCATGATAAAGCTGTCGTTAGAACCTTGGTCAAGACCAATAACTAGCTCAACATCGTTGGTGAACAATGATCCACCTAGATCGTTAAGGAAGTAAGATTGGTACTCTTGCTGTGAACCAAACTCAAAGACATCGTGAAGATTAACACCGTAGATACGTGTCAATGAAGCAGCGTCGTCACCAGCTTGATAAATCTCTCTACGAGTTACTTCATCAACTTGGTCAACACCCCAGTTTCTAATATCTTCGATGCCTTCTGGAGACATGTAAATATCAGAAAGTCTTCCGTTAGCAGTAACACTGTTACCACCACCGTTACGTCTCATAACAGTCTTCATCAAGCTGATCAATCTCTTTGTGAACTGACCTTCAGCAGCGTCACCATCGTAAACAAGAACGTTTCTGTCAACGGCTGCACTTAAAAGTGTGTGCCATCCATCATCGTTTGTTTTCTTTACGAAAGATGCTTCTAGAGCTTGCATAGCTCTTGCAACGACTCCCCACTTTGCTTCTCGTGCATACTTTAGCAAGAAGTCAATCGAGCTAGTAATGCCGAAAGTGTTGATCATTACGTAGTCACCTTCAACGTGACGTTCTGGAATTCTACCGTTACCCGGATTTGTATAAGCAACGTGCTCACCTTCAGTACCCGGAGCAATCAAGTCCAGTGGGTACTCAGTAGACGCACCTGCTTCAAGTGGGTCTTTTTCGAAAATAGGTGAAACAATGTCACCAGACAAAACACCCTTTCTAAGAGGTGTAGTTAACGCAACCGCAAGCTCTTGTTGAGCAGCGTGAGCGACATCTTGGTTTGTACTACCTGAATCTCTAAGCAATGTTAAAAATTCAGGAGATGGTTTCTTATTTGACATTAAATCATTCTCCTGTTATTATAGATTAGTGTTAGGAAGGTCTACGTAAAGTTTAGCGTAGCCATCTTCGTCAGCACCGCTTAGAAACTTACCAACAACAAGTTTTGAACCAGTTGCATCTGAATCGTCGTTAGAAACGTCTGCGATTGCAACATTTCCACTGTGAGCCAAGAAAGCAACTTCGCCACCCGAAGGCAGAGTTCCTTGGATGTTGTTAGTTACAACATACCCTTTTCTTAGAAGAGTGACTTTTCCACCCTTTTGTACTTCGTCTTTGTGTTGATTAAGGTGTTGTCTAGTTAGGTCAATGTCAACCATGTCGTTGATCAAAAGACCTACAGGAACAGCACCAGAAGGAACTGCTTTATAAGTAACCAAAGCAGCACCGTTATCCATAGAAGCACCTGAACCTGCTGTGCTTTGAGAAGCGATTCCACCTCTGGTAGCAACTTCATTCATGAAGAATGAAATGTCAGTATCTAGTGTACTTCTGTCTGTTTTAAGAGCCATTGATTATTCTCCCTCTTTTAGATTTTGAGTTGATTTTAATACGCTTGTTTCAAACCAATTTGAAGCGTATGCTCTTAGAGCTTCTGCTTCGTCTTCTTGGTCGTCTAGGTTTTGAACTGAAGCTGATGTAGTTTCTACTTCTCCCGCTTCTGCTTCAAGGCTTGGCTCTTCTTCTTCAGACGCTTTACCTTTATCTTCTTCCTTGTCTTCCTTTTTCTCAAAAGGAACAAGACCTTTCTTTTTCATTGTTGCAACGATGTTTTCAAAAACTTCTTCTGAAACATCTTCAAAAGTAGCAACGGTAGCTTCGCAATCTTCTTCACTGAATCCGATTTCACTAAGTTGAGCTTTACGCTTCATCATAGCTTCTTTCTTTTTCATCATTGCTAGCTTTTTGTCTTTTTCCATCATTGCTTCTTCTTTGTCTTTAAGTTCTTTGTCTTTTTTAGCCAAAGACTCGTTTAGACTTTCAACTGAAGACTTCAATTCTTCAGCTAATTCTGTAGCTTTTGCAATTTCATCTTGTTTTTCAGCAATAGATGCTTCCAAGTTAGAAATCTGTGATTCGAACTCAGCTTTTTGCTCTGCTACCACCTTTTCTTTTAGGGCTTCGTTGGCTAGTTTAGCTTCTGATAGCTCCTTTGTAAGAATTGAGACTTGATTCTCTAATTCGTTTGACATGTTGTAACTCTCCTTAATCGAGGATGTTGTTAAAATAATTGATTTGGACTCACTAAAAGATTCATTGCTAAGTATTAGACTTGCAGGGTTGGCAGGGTTTGAAACTAAGCCTTTACCAGAGAACGATAAGTTTCGTAACATTCTGCCGACTCTATAGTTGTTGTACTTACCTTCGCCACCATAAGCTCTGAGATGTTTTGTTAAAAACGCAGAGGCTTCATTTCTTTCCAGAACAGACCTTTCACCGTCTGGGCCGATCATGGCGTAATCGAAAGCAGGGAATAAACACTCCATAGAAACGAACCACTTACCTTCCTCGATCTCGGAAATGATTTTACTCATCCTAGACCTTTGCTCCAAATCGCTCCACTCTTTATAGATAACGGCAGTCGTTAATATGTCGAAATCTTCAGGTAGATCATCTTCATTGTAGATTTCTACACCAGACTTATCAACAACTCTATTGCCGGTTATATGACCAATGATATCTTTTTCATTGTGCATAAAATTAAAAGGCTTGTCTTCGGGGGTTTCCCTAGCAAGCCATAGTTCTTTTCTGTCGAAAACGTCATCGTTCTTGTTCCATCCTGTGCTAACTAGAACAGACTCAAGGTTGTAAAGGTCAAACTGACCTTTTTTACCAGCCATACTAGAGCCAATCTTTTCTAGTTCTTCATCAGTTAGAGATTCTAACTCAGGAAACATAACTTGAGATGCTTTGGCTATAGATTGACAGTATATAGAATTATTAGAAATCTGATCGGCTATACCGTCAGATATTTCTTGTTCGAATATGTTTATTTTCATGTTTGTTTTCTCCATATGTGGTATTACACAAAAAAATAAATTTATGGGTTATTTTAAGGAAAAACGAAACTCATTAAATATTTAGGCAGGTTGAACAGAAAGCCTCTGAGTTGATAAGTCTTAATTCTTCAACCTTTGGATTTCTACCAAATGAGTTTTTAAAGTCAGAAACCATAGCCTTTACGCTATCTTGAAACTCTTGACTAGGAGTATTTCCTGAATTTATCAATTTTTGTATAACAGCCTCAGATATAGGCATCATTGGACGCATACCAGTGAATATGCAAAGTTTAAAATACTCAAGCTGGTCTACTTCTGTTTTAGTTAAAGACCTAGCTGTAGATTTTGAAAACTTAGCCAGTGCAATAGGCGTTACAATCTTTGTTATTTTCTCTTGAGCTTTTACACCCCAAAGACAAATAGTAGACTTAGAAGCCTCGCTGCTTCTTGGTAAAACTCTTTTTTCTTTCCTTTTTTGCTGATCTCTTGAGTTCTTAGGTCTTCCGTTTTGGCCCTCTGGTTCATATTCATCGCCAGTATCTTGCTTGCTTGGTTCTTCGACTTGAGGCTCAGAATAAGGCAAGTTTAAATCTTCCAAGAACGTTTTTGAATCTAATTGATCTTTGGTAAGAGCTATTTTAGCTACATCTTCCTTGTGTTGAGGGTTGTGGTAAGGCCCAGCCTTTGGTGGCTTGCCCTTTCCAATGCCCCTTTCTTTTTCTTCTCTTTTCACTCTAATCTTTTCTATATTCGGAAGTTCACCAAATCTTTCAAGTATGGTTTCGTCTGAAATCAAACCTCTGTCGTTGAGCTTGATATAAAGCTCTTTTTGCGTGGATTCGTCCGATAAAATTATTTCATCAAATTTTATAACTGCTGGAAGCCTAAAGCCCATAGCCTGTCTTACCATTTCAAGCTCTTGTCTCCAGAACCCAGAAATAATATCCCTGCCATACTCTAATCTTTCTATCAAAGTTTTTAAAGACACGAAATTATTACTGTATCCACCACTTGTACTAGCACCAGTTAAAGTTGGGGGTATTCCAAGACCAGCGTATATACTTGTTAAAACTGGCTGATATTTAGCTTCGCCTAGAAATTTGTAAACTTGAGAGCTTGACTCTTTGAACTGAAGCTCTGGCCCCCACACAAAATCCATAGTTCCACCACCAACATGACTAGCTAATTGATTTCTAAGTCTTTTTGTGGCGGCAGCAGTTGGAATAATTTTATGATCTAAGCTACCCAACGTCCATAGCCTCACATTAGATATAGCACCGTCTAGTGCTGCTATGTCTGCTAATTTCATCTTTTCCAGCATAATGATATCGTCGAGGATAGCGTATATCATTGGGTTTGCCCAAGCCATCCAATCGTCTTTCTTGTAAAAATACATACTGACATCGTTAAGAGGTATTTGTCTTTTGTTTTTTTCTATCGCTCTTTTGACATCTGCTGGAAATATATTCTTAATAGAATCGTTAGACCTAATAGACTCCATCATAGCTTGGTGGGTCAAGTCATTGATATTTAAAACGTAGTCTGGGCCATCGCCATTTAATCTACTTGCGTTATTTGCTATATCCAAAGCCAAAGGGTTTAAAAATTCATAAGACCAAGGTATTACATTTTTAGCATAATTTTTATTTTGTACGTTTACAAAGTTGTCGGCAGTAGCTCTTCTTAAAGAATCAGAAGTCTTTTTATTGACTTTTGTTACATTTCTTCTGACTGGCACGTTACCACAACGATAGAGATAATTAAGGAATCTTTCTGATCTCTCAAGACCATTTACTTGCTTAAACCAAGTTCTGAAAAATTTTTCAATTGTTTTATTTGGGTGGTATATACTCAAACCTTGAGACGAGAAGTCGCTCATCAAATCAATAACATTTCTAATTATACCCACTTTATCATAAGCTGCCATACACTGCTTTATGATCCTCTTTTGTCTTTTGGATATAGACTCACCGGGACGGAAATAATCGTAATCTTGTCGTAGAAAACCAGTTCTTACAGAGGTGTTAGGTTCAATATCTAAATAGCTAGTTCTTTGCCTTTGACCGTAAGCCTCTGCTTTTTCCATCGCTCCATAGCCTTCGCCAGTGTTTTCTGAAAACGCAGACTGTCTCTCATCTTCACTAGCCCAAGTTTTATACATTATAATTTCATTGTTGTCTGACATCTTATCTCCGGTTAATGGTATTGACAATGGTATTGATTTTCAATTCAATACATATACACAAACTATTCCCAATTGTTGATTTTTTCAGTAAACCAATTTGGGCCGTGATATAGCTTTTCTTTTTCAAATTTAACCTTGTGGTCAATTACAGCAAAACCGCCCTGAGTCATGTGATCAACCATAACCTTTTCTGTTGACAATATCCTAGCAGACATATTAGCCATGATTAAAGAAGAGTACCTATCTTTTCTCATTCTGCTCTTTTTGCCTGCCGCAACCTTAACTTCAGGAGTGTCCCATCTTTCTCTACCTGTTGAAGTTTGGGTCATAACTATCATAGATAGCTCATCTTTTAGCTCTTCTATTTCCATAACACAATCCTCTAGAGTGTCGTAAACCCTACCAGTAGCTTTGTCTTCTTCTGCTGATAAACCCAAGCTAGCAGAGTCAAAATAAGGAAATAATACAACTCTATCTTCAAAGTCTTTTCTTAGCCCGTGATTTGCTTCTGCTAACCAACCAGCATTTGCAAATTGACACATTCTCAAAATATGCAAACCCGGATTATCGTCTGTGTCAGCTTCTTTGTTTTCGTCTATAACAGGCCATATAGGAAGCTCTCCCTCTCCTATCTTGTCTTTATCATGCAATGCTTCCATAACGGCAATACCACCACCTTGAGCATCCAATGCTATTTCAGAACAAGGAAATACCTTCATTAGCTGTCTAATCTTTTTAGCACAGTATGAGTAGAAATCATCTTCGTCAACAACTTTCATTTTTAACTTGTCTTTGTGTTGCTGTCTGTTGGTAGTCCAACAATGGACGATCCTTCTGTGGTCTGGGTTGACTTCTAGTACGACTATACTGAAATTGTCAACTTCTGAAGCTGGGTCGACTCCGTAAACATACTTTTTACTGGAACTGCCTCTTAACTGAGACTCAAAGAAAATATCCCCAGACGGATGCTTTACAGGGTTTTCCTTGGACGCGGTACATGACTCGATTAAAGACCTTTTGAAAAATCCTTGACTGTCCGTGGTAAAACAAGCTCCATACTCCATGTTGTATATACCAGAGTGGATTGTAGCTTTGGCTCTGGCAACCTGACCTTCATCCATAAATCCATCAGCCAGTTTATCAACAGGAATTCTAATTACAGAATATTCTCTCCAGTCAAAATCATCAGGAGGCTCATTTCCAAAAACCTCTTTTAATCTTGCTTTATTTCCTTTACTGTTAACTATAGCTTTGTAACGCCTCCAGTAATCCGCAAAATGATTAAAGTCATAATAAGCAGTACCAGACAAAACAATTTGGTTAGACTTTTCTTGGGTGACAGATTCTTCTTTGTACTCTATTCCTAATTGCTTGGCTCTTTTTGCCTTTGCTTTATTTTTTACTTTTTCTATCGGGGACGAAGCAACAATAGCAGAACCAGCCACAACGTTTTCAAAAATTTCTCTTGGTATAGAAGCGAATTCGTCAGCTATAATATCGTTTGCACGTTGACCACGAATTTTGCTACCATCACCCAAAGGAAGGCAGGTTATAGTGCTTTGATTTATGTGCATCACGCATCTATCTACATCTCTTCTTGGGCCACTCTTATTGTCGCACAAATCCCTTAAAACTGGTGCGTTTTTCCAGATAGTGTCCATGTACTCAAACAAAACTTTAGACTGTCTAAAAGCAGCACCAACGATAATGATTTTTCGTCGAGGCATAAATAATGCACGTAGAAGGGGGTACACTGAAAGAATAAAAGACTTACCCATACCGCGAGTACCAATCAGAAGCGGAAACTTTCTGTTCCACATTTCTTCCAGAGTAAGAGCTTGGAAGGGGGATATTTCAATATTTAATATGTATTTACAAGCGAAAGAAAAATACTGAGGTTGCATCATCAGCCAAGCAACTCTTTCTAATAACTCTTCTCTATCATTGCAGTCAGATATAAACTTCATTGGGTTGAAGATGGTCGATTCATCTACATCTACACCTAGCCAAGCATCTTCTAATTTTTGCAGGTCTGTTATCATTCAAAAACCTCGTCGCAAAACCCATAGTAAACAGCCTCTGTAGCGTTCATAAACCAATCGCCCTTTGCGTTTAACATCTTATTCATAGACCCCATTATAGATGCTGTGTCCTTCCCTGACCAAGCCTCAGAATTACTACAAGCCTCAGCATAAATAAACATCATTCTTTTATCACAATAATCTTCCCACTTAGCCCACTGCCTAGCAGGTATTCTATCTCTGTGGCCTATACCTGTTGACCCCTTGTGGATCAACCAACAGCAGCTAGGCATTGTTATTCTTTTATCTGCTGCTTGAGGTATTACACTTCCCATAGATGCCGCCACGCCATGAGTAATAACGGTCACTGGGCAGTGACATTGTTTTATCGCATCGTAGATGGCATAACCAGACTCTTCATCCCCACCTATGTTGAATTGATGTATTTCTATTGGTGCTTCACTAGAGCTTTCTAAGATATGAATGTTTTTAATAAAAGTGTTAGCCATTCTCCAGTCTGTTCCGGGATCAGAATCTTCGGAACCATAGCTTGAATGTAGATATATCTTTCTATCTTTTATAGACAGGCTGTAATCATGTAACTGTTCAGCCTCATCGTGGAGTTTTTTCCACTCAGGTCTACTGTCTCCACTCATAACACCTCCGCTTAAAATTTAAAAATCTTTGCCTTTTCCGAATCTCTGTCGTAACTTTCAAAAAGATCAGACAGTCTTTTAAAAATACTGTTACAAATCAAAAAAGCGTTATGCTTATTATCACAAAAAATAACACTTGTATTGTAACGTATGGAAATTTCCATAAGCGACTTTATTAAATACTTTCCTGTTATCTTTGTCTGCTCAACGACTTCAAACCTTTTGAACTTAGGTAACTTGAAAGACTCTGCTGGTTTATTGTATATCTTTTCATACAATTGAAAGAAATCACGAATATTTTGATTTAAATAGTGTGAGTACAATACCCCTTCTTCTTCGCTCAACAAATTAAGTGGATAATCTATAACATCTGAAGCAGAAAATTCTAGCAGGATAAAACGAAAGTCAAAAGCCTTCATTCTTTCCATTTCCGCTTGAAAAGTCTTTTTCTTTTTTCCTAAGTTTGTAGCTATCTCAGTTACAGACCCCTTCCTTTCAACACACACTAAGTCTTCATAACCCTTAATGGTGTAGTCCCCAGTTTTCATTGTGGACACTTCCATACCACTACACCTGTCATAAGAAGAGAAAAACCAACCGTCTTGCTCTCTAGTGTCTTTTATGACCGTGTACTTTGGTTTAGACTTAGCCATTAAGTTAGATTATCTCCCTCGAAAGCCTCTGGGCAATTACCCTCGCATCCATCTTCACAATCTTCAGGGGTTTTGCAATCTTCAGCGGGAAGGTCGAGATTCGCTGGCCCCCACTCCTGTGGTTCAACCTCTACCACTTCCACCACCTTT
>Ga0070746_10001065_pt1 | contig 16473 bp, 13 predicted proteins | sample VirMetDEL_Mar_21_FD_77016 | JGI IMG/M metagenome (GOLD analysis project Ga0070746, IMG submission 77016) | Aqueous microbial communities from the Delaware River and Bay under freshwater to marine salinity gradient to study organic matter... | ecosystem: Environmental > Aquatic > Marine >... | reverse complement strand
GACTTGGCTATCAGGGGTATCAAGGCCCATCGGGATATCAAGGGGCGTCAGGATATCAGGGGTATCAAGGTGCATCGGGATATCAAGGGGCGTCAGGATATCAGGGATATCAGGGGTATCAAGGTGCATCAGGTACATCAGGTGCATCAGGTGCATTCGGTTATCAAGGTTACCAAGGTGCATCGGGATATCAAGGGCTTTCAGGCGGTTTTGCAGGAAGGGGTTTTCAAGGTTATCAAGGTCTATCAGGATATCAGGGTATCTCAGGCGCAGTCGGGGCTCAAGGCGAAGACGGTGCAGCGGTTAACAGAGGGTATCAAGGTTATCAAGGTTTTTCAGGTGCTGTAGGTGGTCAGGGTGAATCTGGTGCTGTGGGTGGGATTGGACCTCAAGGATTCTCAGGCGCAATTGGCGCTCAGGGCGATGATGGAAATAATGGCGCTGCGGGTGCTCAAGGAAATCAAGGATTTTCAGGTATAGTTGGCGCTCAAGGTGAAGATGGCGCAGCCGTTCATCGAGGTTATCAAGGTTATCAAGGAACCAGCGGAACTGTGGGTGCTAAAGGCGATGCTGGTGCTGCGGGTGCTAATGGCGCTCAAGGTCATCGAGGTTATCAGGGTTATCAGGGTTATCAAGGTTATCAGGGGCATCAAGGCCCATCGGGGCTTGGCTATCAAGGGTATCAGGGGAATACTGAATTCTGTTTTGAAGGTTCAATCAACAGTTCTGCCCCAGCCAGTGCTACTGAGTTGAGTCTTGACATGGGTACTCTCGCGGAGGTTAATAATTGGCCAGTGGGCACTATAGCTACTTTATATTATGTATCTAATTTAGGCACAAACACCTCTACTCTTGTTAAGGTATTTAACCAAGACACCATCAACTCGCTGATTAAGGTTCAGCCAGCACCAGGAGCCACCACCTTCAATTGGATTGGGAATGGACCGCCAGCGTCGTATAATGCTTACAAAATTTGCAAAGGTGCTTCAAGTGCAGTGGGTAGTCAAGGATACCAAGGTTACCAAGGGAATTCGTTTGGCTTAGGGCCATGTTCTAATGTCCATCATATATCTGGGGATTTAAATCAAGACTGCGGAGATATATATACTGCTGGCGGCTTGTTAGTAACAGGTAATATAACGGGTCTGGGTCATACCCAGTTTGGTGATTCTAATATCGATCAGCATATTTTCAGCGGGGCTGTATTAGGATTACGTAACACTTCAGCTTTTGATATCACTTCAAATTCTCCTATTGTAAACATATTTGATCAAGCTGGAGCAGATACACCAAGTACAATAAATTTTGGTGGTGACGCTGGTACTATAAATATTGGTCAAGTAGGAACTACTTTAACCTCCTCTGGAGATTCGTTCTTTGGAGCCGAGTGTTCAAACAATCATCACTTTAGTGGCGATATTTATGTGGATTGTATATCAACCGATTCCAATGCAACCGATGTTCTGGCGCTTGATGGCAATAAAGTAATTAAAAGAAATCCTCTTGCTGGAGGTCAATGGGCTCAAGGCGTTGCGGCAAACAGATATCCAACTTCTCACAATAACGCTATTGTTCTATACAATAAAACTGGAAATGGTATAAGCATCTTCGCCTGTAAGAATGCGTCAGGTGGCGGCTCCAGCAACGATTTTGAGCCTCATATTTACTTTTACGATGAACCTTATCCGAGCGGTGCTAATTTACCCCAACCTCAAGGCTTCATATTTAATGCGGTTGGCCTACTCATGGAGCAGGGTGGCTCCAGCCTGAATAGTATTACAATAGGTGTTACAGGCGCGGGTGGTGCTGAAACCGATTCGCAAACTGTTACCAACGCCTCTGTAAACATTACTAACAAATATTTTCAGGTGGGAAGAGATTTGTATCAAGAAGCGGGTAGTGGGTTATATCTAGCTGGGCAAACTCATGCTTCTGAATGCCCTGTGGTAGCCGAAGGAACTGACGGTACATCCAGTACAACTGGCCCCTCCGAGGGTCTACAGTATCAAGCGTTGACAAGTGACGGACCTGGTAAAACACCTAAGTGGGAGTACATATCCTCAAGCAACTGGAGTCCTGAGTCTGATTATAGTTTTACCAACGATGTAAATAATGTTCAGATTGATGGTTATACTTCAGAGGCGAATTTGTACACTTCTATAAAGAATCAGCTTATAACTGATGGTAAATCCGCTATAGTTCCTAGTGTACATGGCGAGTACGTGGCTGTGTATTGTGTAGAGGCTCCAGAAGTTAGATTCGAAGAAATAATATCCATAAAGACCAATGGAAGATTAAAAATAGAACACGAAATTGATCCTGAGTTTATGTTCATCTGCGAACCTGACTCAATCAAGGCGATAAGTTATACTACCACCGAACCTGCGTTGTGCGGCGTCAAAATCAAAGAAAATAAACTAATAATTACTTTCTCAGGCAATATACCAGAAGAAGCTACTGTGAAACTAAGCGGTATAAGAAAAGGCTTTGCGAACGTAAGATTTGAGAAAAAGACCAAAGAGCAAGCTGACCACAATAATAACTTCTGGAATCGGGCAAAGATTTAATTGCCGAGCCAAGTAATCCAAGAGGGCTTCTTTCCGTACTCTTTCATTACTTTAGATTTCCAATTAAAACTTAATTGAGGAGAATTAATTTCATACTGTTTAGTATGAGCCGCTTTATAAACGCCCAGAGCGATGGCTTTATTATCTTCAAAAGCTACTCTATGAACTGCCGCGCTTGGATATCTGTCTATTACAGATTTATGATATTTAGTTTTGTGCGCGTAATATTTGTAAATGTTATTTAAGGTTTCAGGGGCAAAATGAATAAAATTGATTCTGGCTGGCACACACGCTGGCAATTCGTAAGGGTTCAGACCTCCTTTGGGTGGAGCGGGAGTAGGAACTGTTTCTTCAGTTATTGTATAAGTACCATTTCCGTGATCAATAATTTTTTCCCTAGTTTTTAAAGGATAATTATGAATATAAATTTTATTATTTACGATCAGTAAAATTCCTTTTGGAGAAGCATTTCCTAAACTATGTGGCCTCTCAAAAATATTACCGTTAACTACTGTACCATCTTTGAATTTGAAAGTAGCAGATTCTAAATTTAAAACTATTACTAGAGTTAGAATGAACGTTTTCATTTTGCTTTTTTGATCCTTTCAATCAATTCAAAAACTTTACTCTTAGGGATATCTGACACTTCTTCTAGAACTTCTGCATCTTCGAATTTTTCGTCAATAAGTTTTTGTTTTAGTATATCAAAAGAGATACCTTTTTCCTTCATTGAGCTTCCAAGAATAGAGTGAGGGTCACTTTTAATATTGGATGAATCATAAGGATTGGATACCGTTTTCCTACCAGTAACTTTTGGATTACCGCCCTGAAGCTCTTCCTGAGCAACAATATTAATTCTTAAGAAGTTACGAACGCACCTTACAAAAGCTCTATTTTCAGCGCAAGCCGCTAGGAAAATTTGTCCAAATCCACTTGTATTATGAGGTGAAGCATCACCTACCGCAGAAAATACTACTTCTTCGCCTTCGGTTTCATAATTAGGCTTCCAAGTTATGGAGCATGTAGCAGCAACATAATCTGAACTAGGAGAAACTACATTATAGTTAACGCTGGTATAACCTCTAATTTGAGCTAATTCTTTAATACCGCCTAACAAAATAATCAACTCATAATCTTTGAGTTTTGTAACGTTAGTCTCGTTAGTTTTATCTTTATTCGGGACAAGGAACTCAGATTTGATCATTTTTCTCCAATCGATCAAACCATCTTTATTGAAAATATAATCTACACCCGTAAGTAAACCGTTTTCATCTCTCTTAATAGATTTTAATTTGCTCATACATTAAGTATTGAGCTTTTTTGAAAAACAGTCAATCAATTTTTTTAAGAATTGACAAAGCATCAGCATTTTTCCAGAAATTATTATTATTAATTACCTTTTGTATTTCAAAAGATGATGAGCTTTTAATATCATTTTTTAAAGATTCCTCGGATAGATAAGGGTTCCCGTTTTTAAAAATGAATCTTTTACTTCTATAAAATAGATTTTCAGGATTCAAGGTGTCGTAGCTCGGTAAATCCTTAAAGGAGCATGGTTTTTGGGGTATAATATTTCCCATCTCCATGTATTTTAGCTTGTGAGAATTTATTTTTTCCTCAGATAAGAAAGAAATTAAATTGCAAGGTATACCAAGAGATTTTATTTTTCCATAAAATTCAGGGTCATTATCTTCTTTAACTTCATAAATTATTTCAGTGATCTGTTCTTTAAAATTACTTAACACGCCTAAATTAATTGGCTTATTTGTATAAATAGAAGCCTTCCCGATTTGCAATTGTTTTACAAGTACATCTTCAGAAAAATTTAAATCCATTCTAACCAAGATGTTTTGGAGATTAAATTGCTTAAGGGGTACTGGAGCGTCAGGAAAGCTTTCTATATAGTTAGCCCCATCTTTATACTTATCGCCTATAAAAATAGTTTCATAATTAAATTTAAAATCTATTTCTAAATTATTTAAAATATTTTTAGCTATTCTTTCAGGTTCAATAAACTTTTTACCTTCAGGGTAAATAAAATTGTGATTCTCCATTTTACCCCAAGATAGGGGTAAAGCTCTAGACTCTTTTTCGACTATGCAGATTAGTTTTTTATCTAAAGTAGCGAAGAAATTGGAAGAAAAACTATTCGGGCTACCTATATGTAGCTCGCTTTTTCTAAGCAGGAAAGCCTTTTGCCCAGTGGAAAGTACGCCATTAGTTCGATTCGTATTGGCGACAATAGGACTCTTGTTATTGCCAAGCTCGAAAATCTTTATACCCTTATCTTGTAAATAGGGTAAAATCAAAGTGGTAACATCAGACCAGTAATTATAGTTAGCGTTTTCGGTATCTATAGTTATAAATTTTTCTTCTACAAAAGGAAAATACTGATCATATACTCTAGGCTGTTTAATTTTTAAACCGCAGGAGGCCGAATATACTTCTGATAATTGCATACTAGTTATTAGTTTTACAAATTTGTTTAAAATTATTTTTATTAAGAGACGGCGTATATACTACTTCAAAAAGGTCAACTCCGTTCTCATCTTTAATACCCGAAACGTTATTAAATTCATTATTCCAATCCAATACCTTGTGAACATTATCATCTCCAAAAATAAAAGATTTTAAAGCGGGTTGACATGCAACATATAAGTCGTGATCTGGGTAAAGTTCCTTAATTGATGAGAAAAGGCTGGTAGATACAAATAAGTCTAATTCTCCTTCTGGCATCAAGTATAAAATACGTTTTTTATTATCCGAAAGAAGCTCAATCAAAGATTTTTTAACAGAATTTAAATTATCAGAAGAGGCTACCTCTCTAAAATATTGTTCAATTTGCGATTGAGGCATTCCTTCCGCTAACTTATTTAGCCAATGAATTAACCCCTCATCTTTAGAAGTTACTTTAGTTTTTAAGATATTTTTATACAATAACTTCAGCCACTCTGTGGCGTTTGTGCATGTTGGAATTTCTGCGTGAGGGTCTTTTTTTTCTGTTTTAGGGTAATTATTTTTATCAACCTCTTTACAAGAGTCTAAAAAGTTTTCAATCTTTTTACCAACAGATTCTACGGAAAAATTTTGTAATGCCCACTTTCTAGCGGCTTTACCCATTTTATCCTTTTTGTGATCACTTAACTTATAAACTTCTTGTAATCTTTCCGCTATATGCTTGGGATCAGTAGTTGCTTTGATAAATTGCGTGCCAAATTCCCTATACTCGCTCCAGTTTAATGAAAGTGAATTAGCCGCAGGTTCGCACATTTCCTCTCCACAGCTATAATCGGTAACTAGAGTTATTAACTCCGTTAGTTTAGCCTCTTGTATTGGTATTTCTTGCCCACCAGAAGTAAATGGGTGGCAATAAACGTCCATTAAATTATAAACTTCGTTTAATTCTAATTCAGAAACCCCCTGACCAACACCTGTAGTATTGACAGAATTGGGTGTTAAACAAAATCTACACTTATCGTTAGGCTTGCTAAAAGTTTTAACTTCATATTTACCGCATTTACCACAAACTACAGTAGTTAAGATATCATTCCAATCCACTTTATATTCGTCAGCTAAAGCCTTTAAATCCCAGCCTTCAGCGAAACTAGTGTGAAGTAATAATTTAGCATTTTTAATCTTAGGGTTTTTATTTCTGAAAATTTTAAAGCCTTCAATTAAATTAGGCGCAGATTTTCTTAACTGATTTCTAAAAACGTAACCTATTACATAACAATCTTCTGGTATATTATTTTTTTGCCTAAGAATTTTTCTTTCCTCATCTGGTAATCTTTTAAAGTTATGCGTGTCAATAATTCCATGTACAGTTCTAACGTGTCTGTGTCCGAGCCTATGCATTTCCTTTGTCGCAAAACTGCTCCACATCCAGAAGTTTTTTATTTCTGGGGCTAATTCGACAGCAGTTGGTAAAAGAGGTAGAGAGTCAAGGGTTGTCCAAACAGCAGAATTAATTTTTTCAAACCAGTGTTTTGATACCGCAAAATCTAAACCCCAAATATCTTGAGCACCTATAAAAATATCAGGCTTTTCTCTTTCTATAATTTCATCTAATACAAAGGAGCCGTAGTGAACAGTTTTTTGTAACTTTGGGTCTCTATTAACTTCCGCCATCTTATCTGGGGAGCTAGGTATAGTACCTATAGACTTCCAAGGCGTTTTTTTTAGTTCGGGTGCAGCTTCATTCATCCCGACGCATAGATGGACTAAATCATATTTTCCTGTTTTATATAAATAAGACAGCAAAGCCTTAGCTGAACGAGCAAAACCTGTTTTTACCAATGAAAAATCGGTAAGTAATAATACTTTCTTTTTAGTCACTTTAAAAATCGTAGTCTTCAGATTTTTCTTTAGGAGAGGGTTTGGGGGCGCTATATTCCACCTTGTAACTTTCAGTTAAAATAGTTTGAAGGTAGATTTTTAACCTCATTGCTTCGGGATAATAGAAACCAATTAAATAATTTTGCTTATCAGTGGAATCCTCTTTATCTTCTCTATTAACAGAAAAAGAAAAACCTAATTGTTCGTCATTTTTAAGATAAGGTTTAAAATTAAATTTAACGATCTGTTTCTGGCTCCCGTGATAACCACTATATTCCGCGTTTCTTTCGATAGCGTCTATTAATCCAGCGATTTCAAGATCGCTAAATTTTATGATTGCTCTCTTTTTTGGGTTATCTTTATTTTTAGAAAAAGAGCCAGTTCTAGTTTTGGCATTCCATGAGTCTTGCTTAATCAAGCTCACCCAGAAAGTGTTATCTTCGGCATTTCTCCAGAAAGAGCAAGCTGTCCCAGTAGACTTTTGGTTAGGTTTATAAAATTGTAAACTCATGTTATTAATTATAAAGTATCTTGGTCGTTTGTCAAGGTATTATCTTTACTAAGTTTTTTATCTTTTAAATCGGAGAGTTTAGTGTAGATACTATTTTTTCTTTGGGGGTAAATTTCATCTGCAAAAATTACCTCATCTTTAATTGTGCCCTTTACGATGACTACTTCGCCGTCTACTGGCCCTTTGGAGCCATCTTTACCGATAGCATCCCACATCTTATCATTAAAAATCATCACCTTTACTTCGGAGTTTTCATCAGCCAATACAAATTTAAAATATGCACTACCTTTACGAGAGGTGCTTCTTACTGGCTTACCCTCTACGAAGCCTACAATTTTAACTTTGGAGTCTAAGGGACAATTATTAGCTGTTCCGATTGTAATTAAAGATTGGGTATATTTTTTCCAGATATCAATCAACTTTGTACCATAAGTGTACCCTAATAACTGATTCTCATAGTACCAATTAGCGAAAATCTCAGATTTATTATTTTGCCTGTAAATATCATTGTATTTTTCAACTTTTTTCTTTATGGTAGCCTGTCTACTCTCTTTTATATATAAATTACCATCAGGATTATTGTTAGTATAAAAATATTTTATAATTTTTATTAGATCGTAGTCAAATTTTTTGCCAAATTTATGTACTAAAACTTTTTCTCTTGGTGTTAATACTGTCCAAATTTGCGCTTCATACACAACTCTAGTCCTGCTTTGAGAGAACCCGTCAAATGCTCCAGCTTGAATAAGCGCACAAAGCACTCCAATGCCAATTCCCGCCTTTTTTGCAGCCTCAAAAACTTCAAACTTCGTAGAATACTCGTTTTTAAATTTTTGCAACTTTTCTATAGATTTATCAGAGATTCCCCTTACAGAAAGTAACCCAAACCTGATATCATCCCCCTCAATAGAGAAATCCATTTTAGATTTTACAAGATGCGGTGGTAATAATTTTACGTTTAATACGTTCATCTCCCTATGTATTTTAGATATTTCAGGGATAGGCTTAGGTTCATGACGACTCATCTTCAACAATGCCAAGAAAAACTCTTTCGGGTACGTAAATTTAAGATAAACAGTTAAAGCAGCCATTGCTGCGTATGCAATAGAGTGGGACTTGTTAAAAGAGTAATTAGCGGAGTCCTCTAAAACTTTCCAAAGAATGTCAGAAATTTCTGGGTCAAGATTATTTTCTTGTACTTTTTCTTTAATTTTCTTTTTCCATTTTCTAACTTCAGAGACCTTCTTTTTACCAACAATCCTACGAAGTATTTCCGCTTCATCAAGGGTAAATCCCACTTTGTGAGCCATTTTCATCATCTGCTCTTGATATAAGCAGACACCACCTGTCTTGGCTAAGATGTCTTCAAAAAATGGGTGTATGACCTCATAAGTGTCGTTATTCGTATAATTAGCATACTGATCTGTATAATCTAAAGCACCTGGTCTAGCCAATGCCAGCACAGCACTCAATTCTTCTAAATTTCTAGGCTTTACTTTTTGACATACTTTATAATTTGTATCTGCTTCGATCTGGAAAAGGCCATGAGGGGTTTTTAAGTCTTGAAGACTTTGATAAATAATTGGATCATTTAAATTTATATCTTCTGGTGATATATTTAACTGGTTGCACACATCATCCACTACAGACGCGCATCTCAGACCTAAGATGTCTAATTTTACAATTGATATGGATGTATAATCCATGTTAAAGGCGGAAATAAAGCTCTTGTCTTTAGTTAATTCTATTGGGCACGAATCTTCCAGTGAGTCATGAGAAAGCGCGATGGCGGAGGCGTGAATACCTTTATTCTTAACCAGACCTTCAAGTTTTGATGCGATATCAAAAGTATCTTTATGGGCATCAGCCCAATCCTTAAATTCACCCACCTCTTCATAAGCTTCAGAAAAACTTTTTGGCTGACCAAAAATTTCAGGTATCAACCTAGAAACTTTTTTCATATTACCTTCTGATTCTTCAGCGACAATTTTGCCACACTCTTTAATGCAGAGTTTACTTTTTAATGTGTTAAGTGTGGGTATTTTGCAGGTTTTACCTTCAAATTTTTCATTTAGATACTGGAGAACTTTTTGCCTATTTAAGTTACAAACGTCAATATCAACATCCACCATTAAGGAGCCGTCAAGGTAAGTTATACCGTCCACTACTTTTTTCTTAGCCCTGACTTTGGATACAAATCTTTCAAAAAATAATTCATATTTGATTGGGTCAATCCCTGTTACGCCTATGAGAAAAAGAACTAAACTTCCCGCCGCGCTACCTCTCCCGAAGCCCATGCGAATTTTGTTTCTTTTACAAAAATTAACAACATCCCAAACCAAGAGAATGTAATCAGTAAACCCTAGACTTTTCAGAGTTTCTAATTCATAGTCTAGTCTTTCCAAATAGGAAGATTTAGGTAGTTTTTTATCTTTTAATCCCTTTTCGCATAAAGCTCTCAAAAAGCCATAATTATGCATGTCTTCACTTACGCCAAGTTCATGCTTATACTTATTATCTATTGAAAAACTTGGAAGCCTTACTCCATGCAAGTCTAATTGTAATTCTGAAAATTGTTCTGCGTAATTCATGCGTTATTCTGTATCCATTTGGCTATATTCTTATCAGCTTCCTCTTTTTTTGAGGAATAGTCCATACAAAAAACATCTTTGTTTTTCATTAAATCAACAAAACGACTGTCTCTTTTATTTTTTTCCATTAATGGCCCAAGCATCATAGCGGTTTTTTTTCGAGCGGCAATGCCATACCAGCCTGACCAACTGCAACAAGAAAGTACAAAATCAGCCTTTTCCATAACTAATTCAATGGATTCAAATATATCCAAACATCCAATTAGATTTATAACATTATCTAAGTATAAGAACGATTTGTGCCCGTAAATTTCATGAACTGAATCTAAATCCTCAGAGGAGCCTATAACATAAATTTTATATTTTTTTTCTAACAATGCAGAAACCGATTTATCCCACGTAGCTATAAAATCATTTTTTAAAGAGGCGGGTTTGTTTTTTAAAGAGATGGGCTGAAAAACTGCTGTTTTACAATTTTGATCAATATCTTGAGTAAGTCTTCTTGGAAAAAAAGAAAAATTTATCTCATTTGAGAAATTACATTTAAAGTCATCATCATAAGGAAAGTCCAGTGGGGAAAAGAAATTGTAATTACTTTCGTGAGCGTCAGTGGGTAAAGTTCGCTGATCCACGTCAAAAATAATTCCTTTTACAAATTTAAGAGTACTCCAGAATTTTAAAATATTTTTATCTGTGCATATATATCTCTCATGATGAGTGTCAAAAAGGTCTTTTGCGGTATGAATAATTACGCCTTCTTTACCCATGTTCAACATGTGGTAGTAAGCGGAAAACAAAATCAGCATTTGATCTCCCCACATGCCCGTAGGGGAAAAGATATGAAGATATTGATCTTCTATTTTCCTCACAGATCAATTTCCCATTTTAATTTATTCCAAACTTTTAAATTTAATTCTAAATCAACTAAAGCATTATGAAGTTTATCATAATCGTGTTTAATATTATAGTATTTACCCATAGCGGTAAGATTAGTCTTAACCCCTCTTACTCTTTTAGCGACAGTTCTATATTGATACTCTAAAAAGTTATCTTTCTTATCGTATTTATTGTCCGTCTGTATACCTCTCGCAATGCAATTTGTGTCAATTAATTTTTCAGTTAAATGTGACCAATCATCACCCATATACTCGTAAAGACCTTTAATAAGATATATGTCAAAACCTAAAATATTATGACCTACAATATAATCAGCGTTATCTAACCAATCTTTAATGGTAGGGTAAACATCTTCAGGTTTTACGCCTTTTTTATTCATCGTTTCTTGGCTGTAACGGGTGATTCTAGCCGCTTCCGCTCCAATTTTTAGATGAGTGTTCCATTTAATATAAAAGTCTTTATGACTTTCTATATCGTCGCCTTTTACTTTTAGCATTGAAATCTGCCAAGGCAAATTATGACAAAAGTTAAGACATAAATTAAATGTCTCGCAGTCGATAAAAACAAAAGTTTTTTCTTTATCGTATCTAAGAAGTTTTTTCATTATTTTTTTCTTGCCAGCTTTCAAAGGAAAATTCATCACTACCCATATGCTCTAGATTCGGCTTACCAAGGGTTGTTCTTTTATCAATCGCCCTGAAAGTTATATATGGTTTAAAATCTTTTTTATTTTTATAATAAATACTTTGAACATTCACTGTATTGCAGTTTTTACGACTAGATACGTATTTTTTAACTCTATTTAAGATTAAATAATCAAAAGGGATTTTATTATTTTCTATAAAAAAATCTAATTTAAATTCACTAGGGGGCTCAGGACACCATTTATCTTGTAAGTAATTTTCATGAAGAAAAGAGTCGTAAAATGGGATGGCTAACTGTAAATCTTCGTCGCTCCATACAGAGGAAATTAATTTAAAATCCGCACGAGGAATATATGAACGTAAATTAGGATTGTATATTGAACCTCTTGTTGCCGCTTCGGAAGAAATTTTAATTAAACGTTTATACCCATTAGTGTTTTTACAAATAATTACATATTTACAAGTTTTATCTAGAGTTTCAGCATCTTTTTGATCCATATCGGGGCATACCGAAAGTCTTAACCCGAAAACCATTTTAAGGCCAGATTCTTGAGAGTTAATATGCCCCTGTAAGAACCCTGACATACTATCATCAATCAAAAAAAAGGATTTAATTTTATTTTGATTGCAAATGTCAATAATGGAGTCTGGTCCACCATTTTTTGAAGATTCTTTCTCTAAAGTAAGAATCGATCTTCCTATACTATAATGTGATTTAAAAAGTGGAGCTACGTCCATAAAATGATACTAAAAATATTTTTTTAAGAAGTCAATCTAAAAGGGGAATTCGCCTAAATCTTCGGTCTGCTCTTTTTGTTCTTGATTTTCATCTGATAAATTCAGGTTTGGCCAAGCTGGGCAACCAGCGTAATGTTTTTTCTCTATTTTTTCACCCTTTTTGGGGTGTAAATCTTTTTTGTTCATAGAGCTATAAAGCACTTCCCCCTCCTTATTTACTACAGCGTAATAGTCGTGAGCAAATTTGTATTGACAGTACCACTTTAAGTCGCCATTCTTTTTACGATCACCAGGATAGTTTGCAAAACCGCAATTTAAACGCCCAGCAAACCCCTCTTCATCTTTAGGAAAGCCCCTATCCTTAGCGAAATCACTACTAGCATCTTTTTCTGTAAAATTATTAAATAAATTATACAAATGTTCCAAATAGTACTCGAATCCCTCTAACTGAGCGTCTGAATATTTAATTTCTACGATTGGTTCATCAGGAAATTTCAAAAACTGAAATTCTATAGATGTTTCGGTTAATTTTGGCCAAATTTCTTTCGCGGCCAATAAATAAGCAAAAGCTTGAGGGTTGTAGTCAATTTCTGCGGGGGCAAAAATTTTAGCATTAGTTTTATAATCAACCAATTTAAGCTTACCCTTAGATTTATATTCAATAGGTTTGTCTATAAAGCCCGTTAATTTATAATTAGGCTTCCCTTCAATATTAAAAGTATCTAAAAGAAAGTGTTTTTCTGGTTCTTTTATTTTTCCACCGTTTTTACCGCCTAAAAAATCAAGTTTCAAACCTACCAGTATCCATTTGTCACATAATTCAAGGTTTTCTTGAGAGTAAAACTCTTCCCCGTCTCTTCTTATTGATTTTTGAACTAGCCTTTCTACAGAAGGTACGGATTTTATAGTTTCATCTTTTAAAATTTTTTTAATATATTTTTTATGCCTTGGATTTAATAAAACTTCTAAAATTAAATGACATGCAGTACCTCTTACATTTCCATCATTTTTTAATTTGGGCATTTTAAGCACATAACCACACCAGTATTTCCAAGTGCATGACTCAAAGGTTTTGATTCTTGAGGCGGATAAAATGTGTTCAGACATTTTGCCTCCATTGTGTAATTTCTTGTTTTGTCATATCGTTGAAATCATTTTGAGTAGGCAGCGCTATCTTTGAGTTGTTTTTAGTAAAATAGTAATCTAAAGTATCCAAGATTTTTTGCGCCCCTTTATTACCAGCCTTAGTTTCACCATCATTGTTTAAGGCGATAATTATTTTTTTTATTTTTAATTTAATTAGATAAAATAAGATGGTTTTACTTAGGTTTACCCCAAATAAAACGATGGTATTTTTTACGCCCGCTTCCCATAAAGATAGCATGTCGCCTATACTTTCCACAAGTATAACTTCCCCGCTTTGTTTTATATATTTTTCATTAGTAAAAGAAGGGTAAATCCATTTAGATTTTTGTCCGTAGTGAATCCATTTTGGCCTTTTTGATTCAGCCTCTAATTTACGGCCCGATAATCCAACAATGTTGAATTTCTCATCGAAGATAGGAAACACGTATCTGTTTTGCATTTTTCCGCCCTCTATTCCATCATCAATGCCTCCTTGAAAATTATTTAAAGTAGATATAGATATGTTTCTTTCATTCCAATAATCGTGAATTGGTTTTATTAAAGATAAATTCTCTTTATCGAAAATTTTATCTATTTCAATATATTCGCTTTGAGTTTTTATGAACTCTTCTTTATCATCGTAATATTTTTTCCCAAGCCACTCAGCAGCCTCTTTTCTATCTTTTAATTTTAGAGTTATTTTAACCAACTCTTCAAGTGGACCCTTAGTGTCCTCTCTACCGTGGTCAGTAAAATACCCGCTGTTTTTAAAGATGCATAAAATAGTTTCATTACCCGAGTCTCTGTACAAGGGCTTAGTTCTAAAAACTGGGCCAGAGTCCTGAAGCTTGGTATAACCTAATTTATGTAATATTTCTTTTAAATCGGTCACAGTAAACCGTCCGATAAATCGTGATCCTCACTTTGACTGTTTACGATATCACGAAGGTCTCCTTTATCTACGACATCAAAATTATTTATTAATAAGTTAATGTAATTTCTAGTGGTAGTTCTTTTACCGTTAGCACCTACCCTGTCTACAAAATCAATGTGACCAGCAGTTCTAGCCCCACCATGCCTACTCTTCACTACGGTAAACATATGAGTGCCAAATTGTAATTCTTCAGGGTTGCTCACACGCCTCCTGTCAGCATCATCAGTATCATCGTCTTCCACATCAGGCTCATCCAGAGAAATGTCCTCTACCGTTTTTACGCTCAAAATACCTATAAACTCGGCGTACCTTTGAATTCTATCTGAATCAGCAATGGCTGTAGTATCATCTGCGATACCTGCTCTTGTTTTATGACTGCCAAAGGAATCTGCACTTCTATTAGCTTGCGCTGCGGTAAGAACTACGCAGCCTACAGAACGCGCTAATTGGTGTAATTTGTCTACATGATCCCCTAAAACTTGATGCTCGCTCCAGTTATTTTTTAAGGAGTTTGAATCAGCTTTTATATAGTCATAAACCATCACGAATGGATTTCCTTCTCCAATTTGCGTGTAATAAAAATCTAAAGTAATAGCTTCTATTTCTTCTATAGTTTTTCCGCCGACGTAAATGTGAAAAAGATTATCTGAAGATTTAATTTTTTTTGTACCTTCATAGAATTTATTTTTTGAATCTTCATTTTTCCACCATTTATTTTCTTCCAAAGAATACACCGTGTTACCAGAGATGGAGGCAAAAACTCTGTTTTGAACAGTTTCTTTAGTCATTTCCGTATCTAAAAACAAAACAGGTAAATCATAATTATTATGCAGGTGCATACCAACGTGATTTAACATAGTAGATTTACCAACGCCGCCACGAGCCACAATAACATGTACGCATTTTTTTCTTAATTTGCCATAAATATCTGTTACAGTTTTATAAGGCCACTCATAACCTATCTCTTCTTTTTCATCGGGATGGGCTGCATCGTATTCTTTCTGCTCAACATAGCCGTCCCAAAGTCTTGTAGCTTTATCGCCCTGAGTTACAGGGATTCTCATTGATTCTGAAACCAAGCGATTTATTTGTTCATGCTTTTCGACTAAACCAATATTTTCGTTAGAAAGTCTTTTTATCTTACTGCACGCATTCTCTACCTTTCTACTATATTCAAGATCAACAAGTTGAAGTATCAACTCTGTTATTTCTTCAGGTTCAGGAGGGGCGGCACATATAGCTCCAATTAAGTCTGATATCTTATTCCCCTTCCTATCTTTCCACCCAAGTTGCTCAAACTTATTTCTCATAGAATCTGAAGAGACTCTTCTTTCTTCAGATAATTGCCTAATTATTTCTTCATAGATTGATTTATGCTCTGGTGTATGAAATAAATCTTCGTTTAATATTTTTTTATTACGAATTAATTCATTTGAATTAGTTATAATTCCCGCTAAAACTTCTCTTTCCGTTTCTGGACAACAATTTTTCATATTAGTATATTAAATTTTTCACGTATAAACTCCCTATTAAGTTTATCTACTTCTTCTTTTTCAAGTTCAATGAGAGTAAAGTTATTTTGCTCTAACCACAAGGATTTTTGATGATCTCTTTTAAGAGATTCTAAATAGTTCATTCTTGAATTATTATGAAAAAATTTATTAAAACTTGAATGTTGAGGACCGTTTACTTCTATCGCTATTTTTTTAGTAGCATTAAGAAAATCCACTTTCATTTTAGAGCCAAAAACAGGAAATTCTTCATAAACTATCTGTTTCTCCCAGACGGTTTTAAAAAATTGCTTTGCTTTAAATTGAAGTTTAGACCTAGACTTAGAATCCCAATCTATAAGATATTTTGTTACATTTTTAGATTGAAGCTTTCCATATATATTGTATAATCTCATTTTAAATTGGTGGAGGCGGCGGGAGTCGAACCCGCGTCTTTGGAGCCTATCGGCTCAAATTTCTACAAGCTTAGTCAGTGTTAATTTTCGTGCTTCATCACTGACAACTACACACGAGGCTGGAGGGACTTTATTTAGACTAGACTCCTCACCGTTCCTAGTTTTTTTTGCTCGTTATCGACGCCCTAGCTCCTTAACGAGCATCCAGAGTAGGACGGGTAGCTT
>Ga0070746_10001063_pt1 | contig 16482 bp, 9 predicted proteins | sample VirMetDEL_Mar_21_FD_77016 | JGI IMG/M metagenome (GOLD analysis project Ga0070746, IMG submission 77016) | Aqueous microbial communities from the Delaware River and Bay under freshwater to marine salinity gradient to study organic matter... | ecosystem: Environmental > Aquatic > Marine > Coastal... | reverse complement strand
CTTGCAAGTGGTGTCACTCACACCAGAATGTATGATTGGAATACATCAAGCAATACAAATATGCATAGAATGTTTGATGGTGCTAGTTCCTTTAATGGAGATATAAGTCAATGGAATACAAGCAATGTCACAGATATGTCACGCTGTTTTGCTGTTGGGGCAGATTTCACCTGTGGAGGTGCTACGGGTATTTCTTGGGACACAAGCAATGTCACAAATATGCAACAAATGTTTCAGTATCAAAGGCAGTTCAACTGTGACATAAGGACATGGAATGTAGGAAATGTGACTAATTTCCATGTCTTTATGATAGCATACGGAATATATCCCATATTCAACAATGGTTTCTCGTCTGGAACAAGTTATACATGGAATTGGAATACAAGTTCTGTGACTAGTTTCAGTTATATGTTTGGAAATTGTTCTTCAATGAATGGTGATATTGGTGGGTGGGATGTATCAAGTGGAACACATTTCAGTTACATGCTTCTCAATTGTTTTTCGTTTGACCAAGATATTTCTGATTGGACCATAAGCACATCTTTGACAAATATGACTGGTATGTTACAAGGCACAAATCTATCTGTAGAAAACTACAGTAGATTTTTGGTTTCTCTTGCCAATCAGGTATATGATAATGGTGATTCACCAACAGGAATTGCCTTGGGTGCATCTGGACTTCAGTATAGTAATGTTCTTACAGCATATCCCGGATACGGATCGGAACAATTTACAACTGCACCAGCAGCAAGAGCATATTTGACGGGTGCAACCGCTGGTTGGACTATTACAGACGCAGGACAAGCATAATAAATATAAATGCATAAAGGATAATTACTACCATGAGAGGAGCATTAAGACTAGGAGACAAGTGTGGAGGCACAATAATAAGTGCAGCATCAACAGTGAAAGTTGAAGGCTCTCCACTCGCACATATTGCAAGTCAAGTATCCACACACGGTCACGGAAATCATACACATACACCAGTTATGTTAAGTGCTTCTGGAACAGTGACTGTCGAAGGAAAACCAGTAGCAAGGTTAGGAGACATTGCTAGTTGTGGTGTTCATAGTGTAACCACTTCTGCAAGCACAGTAACTATTGGAGGTTAATTATGCCAATTTTTCAAAGACCATTATTGGATGTGACAGGATGTGATATACCCGATCTAAGTTTCAGTGGACTTGAAAAAGCAGTTTTGGAACTAATGGGTTCGACTGCCGAGACTTTTGTGAATCCAATTGAAGGAGCGATGGGAGAAGTTCAGGGTGCAATTGGAGGTGCATTGAGTCAACTCAATGACTCTGCATTTACTGGTGTTTCCTTTGGAGATTCAAATGTGTCCGATTTTCTTTCTGGTAAATTGGAAGGATTGAATTCTGGTATAGATGAATTTAGAGTTCATAGTGATAGACTCAGTGGTGTCAGTTCTGTTCTTGACATTGGTGGTGGAGCATATGGACCCGGTGGAATTCAGGGTGAATATCCCGGTCTTGCCGGATTGCACTCCATTGCTACACAAGTAAATACACTCAAGAACTCACTGAAAGATCCACTGCAAGCAGCAAAAGATCATTACTCACCCATATTCAATAGTCTTTTTGGACCCGGAGATGATATGATCCGTTCTGTTCAATCTTTGGTGGACGGTGATGTTTCTAACTTTTTAACAAACTTTCCGTTTGATCAAGATACCTCTGGACTAGTTGAATTGGGATCTAAAGTTAGCGATCTACAATCCAACATTACAAATCTAATCAACGATGACAATCTTGCATATGAGGCTGCACTAGATTTTGTATTGAAGAAGACAGTGGGGTTCAGTGTTTTGAGTATGCTTGAGCAACCATGTTTAGGTAAAAAATTGTTCGACAAGATTGCTGGAGGAGATTTGAAGGGGGCTGTCGAAAGTGCTGGAGAGGCAGGGGGTCTTTAAACATATAGATATAAGGATATGGCAAAGTATACAGACATAGATCTAAACTTCTCAAGAAATCCCATCACCAACGATGTTTCTATTCTTCGTGATGAGGCTGCTATAAAATTTGCCGTAAAGAATATAATTTTGACTTCAATAGGAGAAAGACCATTTAATCCTGATTTTGGTTCCGGTATAAGAAGTTTACTTTTTGAACCACTCACACCAATAACAGCGAGTGCATTAGAGTCAAGAATACAAAATGCACTCTCAATCTTTGAACCGAGAATTTCATTAATGACAATACAAGTAAATGCAAACTTAGATTCAAACGCATTTGATGTCAGTATTTTTTTCAGAATGACAGGGACCGACAGAACTCTATTGGTTCCCCTCACACTTAAGAGGTTACGATAATGTCAACAAATAGAAAAAATCTATCCATAAATTCTGTCGATTTTGACGGTATCAAAACTAATTTTAAAACCTTTCTTGAAGGACAAGAGGTTTTCAAAGATTACATCTACGAGGGTTCTGCTCTTTCGACTATATTAGATATTTTAGCATACAACACTCACTATCAGGCATTTTACAACAATGTTGTTGCGAATGAACTGTTTTTAGATACAGCAGTCAAGCGATCATCGGTCGTCTCACATGCCAAAGCATTGGGATATACACCAACATCAAAAACTGCATCTACAGCCATTGTTGACTTGTTCTTTGGATCAAACCCCGGAACTACAGTTCTTCGCCCCGGCGCACAATTTACGACAACCGTTGATTCCGAGACTTATGTTTTTGTCAATGTTAACTCTGCTGAGATCACAAACATTGATGGTGTTTGGACTGTAAGCGATCTTGAAATCAAGCAAGGAGCATTGGTAAGCAATACTTATGTTGTTCCTGACTCCTCCACAGAAAACAGATATGAAATAACCGATCTTGATGCAGACACATCAACAATAAAAGTTCGTGTTCAAACATCTCAAACCGATACTACTGGATTTAATGATGTTTGGAACAAATCTACAGATCTTACAGAACTTGATTCGACTTCAACTGTTTATTTTCTAGAGGAAAATCCAAAAGGAAACTACGACATCTTTTTCGGCGATGACGTTCTTGGTAAAAAAGTTGAAACCGGCAATTTGATTACGATTACATATTTGATTACCGATGGAGCAGTTGCAAATGGTGTCGGAGCCAATGATAGTGAAACAAATAGATCCTTTAGATATCTAAACGATTCCAATACTGTTGTCGTAAAATCTCCTGCATCCGGTGGCGGAGAAAAAGAAGCCAGTAATGTGATTCGTTTTCGTGCCCCAAGATCATTCACCGCACAAAATAGAGCAGTAACCAAAAACGACTATTCTTCTATAATAGAATCAAATTTTAGTGACTTTGATTCCGTGTTTGTCTATGGAGGAGAAGAGGCAGAACCACCTAGTTATGGAAGTGTGTTCATTGCTCTCAAACCAAAAACAGGAACTGTTATAACAACTCCTCTAAAAAAACAAGTTGAAGAATTCTTATCAACAAAAGCAGTCCTTGCAACAAAACCAATAGTGATTGATCCAAATTACACATACTTAAGATTCAACTTTGATGTCTCTTATGACACAAACAAGACTTCACTGACAGCAGCATCTTTGGCGGAAGCGATCAAAACAAATATTGTCCAGAATTTAAACAGAAATTTAGGAAAGTTTGATCAATCTTTTTCAATATCAAAAGTTTTGACTGATGTTGATTCTTCTTCGGCTTCTATTGATTCTTCTTCTGTCTCTATAACGATGGAAAAAAGGTTTTTGTCAACATCGTCTAGAGTTGTTAGTTATGATCTAGACTTTGGAAATCCCATCTACCACCCACACGATGGACATATACCAGTTGTATCTTCAAATGAATTCCGTTTTCTGAACAGTGCTGGCGAGATACAAAATGTGTTTCTCGAAGACGATGGATATGGAAAAATATCATTCTATCAAAGAAAAGAAGATCAGACAAAAACTTTAGTTGCATTAAACGCAGGAAAAGTCAACTATGAAAGAGGAACAATTACTCTTGATAGAGTTCAAATTCTTTCTCCAGAAGAGACACCCTTCATACAAGTTAATGCAAAGGCAAACAATAAAAGATACACATCCAAGAGAGACATGATTTTGATCAATGATTATCAAAATGATCTTACTGCAATACAAGTAAAACTTAATGGAATAGAGCAGTTTGTTTCGACGACCATTGCAACCCAAAACAATTCCCTTTCCACGTTCACATCAACCTATAATGGTTAAGGAGTAAAATATGCCACTAAAAATATTTGGAGGATCACTTCTTTTACCATTACGGATAGATGGGTACACTTTCGATAGATTGAACTATGTCAAAAGCATAGACGAAAGAATTTCAACTCAACTTAAAGATCAGTTACCTGATTTTATTCTTTCCAACTACGAAACATTTGTTCAGTTCATAGAAGCATATTACGAATGGATGGAGCAAGAGGGAAATCCAAGGTATGAGGGTGTTGCTGTTGGAACCTATAAAGATATTGATGAGACTTTGGATGGTTTCTTAGAGTATTTCAGAAATGTCTATCTTAAGGATTTTCCACTCGATCTTGCTGATGGCATAAACGAGAAGACGCTAATAAAAAACATCACAGATCTATACCGATCCAAGGGAAGCAAAGCGTCTTTTGATCTTCTCTTTAGAATTCTTTACAACACGACAGTTTCCGTTTCATATCCAAGAGAAAGAGTTCTAAGGCTTTCAACCAGCACCTTTGATGATAATAAATTTCTTCGCATTGAACCTATATTTACGATAGATGAAGCAATAACGTGTATAAATGGATTAGTGGTTCAAAGACACCCTGTGTCTGGTGTTATCAATGCAACTGCAAAGATTGATGGAGTTGAATTTTTCCAACAAGGAGGAATAGACTTTTACAGATTATCTCTTGTAGATGTTTCTGGTTCATTTAATGATCAAAATAAAATAGAAATCACAACCGCAACAGCATCTCCAACAAAATACTATGCAACTCTTTTTCCAACACTGTCTGCACTGAACATAGTAAATGGTGGAAGTGGTTTTGAAATCAACGACGAAATCACAGTAACAGACCTAGACAATAGACTTGTTCTCAGAGCAACAGTAAAACAAATAGGACCAGACGGAGACATAAGATCTCTTTCCTACAGAGACAACTACAACGTCTACAGAGAAGCAGATCAACTTCAATATACATTCGTATCTTTTGCTGGAACGGGTGCTGAGTTTTCTCCAAAAGCAGGCAACATTCTTGCCAATAAACCGGACACCTATTTGGATGAGACTGGAAAACTTAGTTCAAGATCATTCATTCAAGACAACTTTTACTATCAAGATTTTTCTTATATTCTAAGAGTAGATCAAGCCCTCCAGAAATATGCAGCAATCGTAAAAAGGCTTGTTCATCCAAGTGGATTTATTCTGCTGGGTGAGTACTTAAACGAAAACACAATCACAGCCGGTTTGACACTAACCACATCGAAAGACATTCGATACAATCCTTTGATTGGTCATTATCTTCCACATACATTTGGAACGACCATCGACCCAAGAGGATTCACATACGGCGGAACTCATTATGATTTCTATCCTTTGGGATACAATGGTCAAGATGGAAGAACCGCAGAAGACTTTTTTGGTATAGAGTTTGCATCATCTATTACAGGAACACCACATCTCTATCCCCAATATGGTCAAACACATAATCCTTATATTGTCTATGACAATAAATCATCAAGTTCATTAACATTTGATGACATCGAAACAGAAAGAACTCTAATAAATGGCGCGATTGGATCAACTGGATATCTTGGCGCAACAACAGATTCGGATGGAGAATTTGTTGGTCTGTTTGGATTTTTCCCGGTTGGTTCAAACAGAACAAACACGATAATCGGTGGAGGATATGATGGCATAAGTCATTACGGTGGATATGTATCTCCAAAATATACTAGTTTATCTGGTGGATACTATGGAGGTCAAGTTGTTCAAGTTGAAGGAACCGATTCTCCAACGGCAGACTATTGGATAGTAAACAGACATCCTGCTCACCTTGGAGTAACTGGAATGGGTCTCACTGGAGAGAGACAAAGAGTTAAAATACCGATGCTTCCAAATCCAAACTCAACTGGAATTTCATATGTTCAAGGCGAAATAGTCAGACAAGATCGTTTGGGTGAATCAATTGCAATTGGTGAAGTCATAGATTTTGTTCCTAGTGCATACAACCACAATGATATTCTGGGTGATGATCCGAACAACTTTCCAAATGGTGCTGCTGGATTTTATAATATAGGAATTGACACGCTATTGGTTGATGTTTTAAATGGAGTCTTTGTTGCATCCAAGTCTGTTCCAATAATTGGTGAAACCACTCAAACATCAAGATTGGTAGAATTATCTTTCATTCAACCATCAAGAGATTCTTCCAGTGCTAATTTTGGGAATACATATAATACGAGTTGGATGGATATTCCCGTAGAGACTTTTATCTACGACGTAGATTACACATAACGGAAAAGACATGACGCAATTCAGCAACAAACTAAAAACCTTCATGGCAAGAGAAATTCAAAGACAGTTTACGTCTTTGGACAACAGTGTTGGATTCTTCATTGCTAATACTGCAACTACACCCAACGGGAAAAACAGTATTGAAGAGGAAAGTAAAACCAGAAGACAAATACAGACAGTGAAACTGTTGGACGATGATAAAGTCTCTCTGATGATAAACAGAGTCAACTGGACACAAGGAACAATATATCAACCTTGGTCATATACTGAAGACAACACACAAAGAAATTTTTATGTCCATACAAGTGAAAACAATGTCTATGCTTGTATCTCTGCTGGTGGTGGAAGAAAATCTCTAGAAGAGCCAAAAGGAACAGATACCTCTCCGATTTATCTTAGCAACGGTTATATCTGGAAGTTTTTGTTTAAGGTTCCCGAAAACCTGAGAGATTTTATAGATGAAAACTACATTCCAATGATTGAAGTTCCCATTTATGAAAATAAACCGTTTCCATATACAGACAATCAAGACAGACAACTTCAATACAATGTTCAATACAATGTTGGAACAGGAAGACTTGACGGAATAAGTGTAAGCACAACGGGTTCTGGATACTCCTATGTAATTCGACCATCAGATGAGCATTATATTAGAGCAGTAGAAACAAATTCAATACGGCTCGATAGCAAAGCATCTTCATCAGATGATGTATATAATGACTATACAATAAGAATAGTGTCTGGTCCCGGTGTAGGTCAGTTCAGAAAAATCACTGACTATGTTGGTCAAACAAAAACAGCAACCATAGAATCTGCATTTGATGCAAGCCTAGATCCATTAAATATTAGAAGTAAGTATGAAATAATTCCTAGTGTAAACATAACCGGAGATGGAACTGGAGCAAGTGCATATGCCAAAATGGGAATTTACACAGACAACAAGATAGATTCTATTGTGTTGGTAAATTCTGGATCTAATTATTCGTTTGCGGAAGCAACCATATCTCCCGTAGCATCACCAACTGCAACCGTTTTAAATGTGAATATAAATCCAGCCAAAGGTCTCGGAAGAGATCCTATCTTTGATCTCAATGTGAGAAGAGTTTCTATTCTAACTCGATTGTCTGGAGATGAGGGAGATCGAGCAGTCATTGGAAATGATTATAGACAGTATGGACTTTGGTTATCTCCAACCATAAACTTTTCGTATGACAATGCTGGAAAGGTTGTTGGAACTGTTGCATATAAGCAAACGAAAGTTGATTTGATTCCAAAGGGAATAACCTTTTCTCCCACTTTTATTGAAAACGGTGAATTTGTATTTGGCTCACAATCATACAATCTGGGGAAATCAAGGCAGTTCATTAGTTATGGAACAGCAAGAGCGCAAGTCACCTTAGATGGACTTAACTCACCGTTTATCAACGGAGAAACAGTTTACATCTTCAGCGGAAACAACACAGATGGATACACATTTACAAACAAAACGGCAGAAGTGACAAACACTTTGTTTGAGGATTCAATTCGTCCTAGTAATCTAGAAACATATAGATGCTCTCACAAACTAAGCATTGGAAGAAATGATGGAAATTCATTTGATCCAGAAGATCCATATCGAGACATAACAATAGATTATGGTGTGACTGGCAGTAGTGGTTCTGTCGGAAATGTCTTGTATTTTGATAACATTCGGGGTTCTAGTGGAGATCTATACATCACCAATGTTTATCCGGGTTCCTCTTCTGGTGCTTTGGGTTTCACTGGAGGAGAAACATTGTCAGTTGATGGACTAGATCTAACCATAGAATCAGTTTCACCGCCAGAACTCAATCTTTTTTCTGGACAACTTTTATACATATCAAGTATAGATCCTGTAACTAGATCAGCAGAGCAGGCTGACATATTCAAGATAAACATTGACTTTTAAGGGAAAAGATGGCTAAATCATACAGAAACGATATTCATGGCGGCGTACCTTACTACGATGATTATGATGAGAACAAAAAGTTTCTCCGAATCATGTCAAGACCGGGTTTTCCTCTTCAAGCAAGAGAGATAACTCAACTACAAACCATCCTTCAAAATCAGATTGAAAGACTTGGTGATCACTTCTTTGAAGAAGGAGCAGTTATACGGGGCGGTGAAATCACAGAGTCATCTTCAATTGCAGTCAGACTTGACAACACAGGAACAATCTTTACAGAAGAACAATTAAAATCGTTTCTCGGCAAGACAATCAGAAATAATTCTGGAGTTCAAGCAACCATAGTCGCATATGCAGATCGAAGTACCACATATCAAGATGATGGATATCAGATTTTCTTTGCAAACTACACAACAGGGAGTAATTTCTCAGCAGGCGAAACTTTAACAATACAAGAAACTCTACCTGTTATTGAAGTAAGCATTAAATCAAATAATACAAACGAACCACCCGCAATTGCACAAGCAAGTAACATCGTTTCTATTGCAGAGGGATTTTTCTATGCCGATGGGTTTCTCCTCAAAAGTGATGCAGGAACAATTGCAGCATCTTCATCTACCGCAACAAGCGCAGGTGGTGCAATTTATAGAGATTATGTAAATCCATCTACTAGTGTTGGTTTTAGAATCGAAAGAGAAATAGTAACAGCCGATCAAGATGAAACACTTAAAGATCCATCTTTTGGTTTTTACAACTTCAACTCTCCCGGTGCAGATCGTTACAAGGTAGAACTTAAACTCGATCAAATTCCACTAACAGAAACCAACAGAGAAAGTTTCTTTGAACTTGTTCGGATTGATCAAGGAAACACAACAAAGCAAGTAAGATATACTGACTATGCAATTTTTGAAGAAACACTTGCTAGAAGAACCTATGATGAATCTGGTCATTATACAGTATCTCCATTTCAAGTAACCACTCTAACACACCAAGATGCTTTTGGTACTGAAAATGAAGACTTTCATGCTATTCAAATTTCTTCTGGAAAAGCATATGTAAATGGCTATGAATTTGAAACAATCGTCCCATCTTATTTTCCCATAGAAAGAGCGAACGGTGAAGACCATCAAGAAACACTGAGAGTAGTAACCCTAAACACACCAAGCAAAAATTATGTAACTATAGAAGCAGAGTTCAATGCTTGGGGTCCAGTTACTGATACAGATAGGGATATGTTTACAAACCAAAGAGCAGCAAACATCGAGAGAAGAAATGAAGATGGTACGTTCGAGACAATTGGAACATGCAACATAAGAACCATTCAAGAAATGGCTATAGGTGCAAACGAAGATTACAACGAAGTAAGAGGTGAATTTAGACTGTTCTTGTTTAACATAAGAATGAACGAGGGCAAAAGATTTAAAGACCTAACGGACATATCGGTTCAAGATGGAACGGTTGGCTCTGATGATAATAAAACGAATAGATTTAGATTGTCCGAACCCAATCTAGATGTTCTGTTGAAAAATCCGGGATCTTCCAGACAAATATTCAAGGCTCCTATTGGAAGTGGTCTCATCAAAACAAATAGAGATGATCTACCCTCTCAGTTTATCGTTAAAAAACCTTATAACTTTGAGATGAGTGGAAGTTCTGCCACTGTTACATCTGAATTTCCTTTCTTGGATTCTAACTATACCAACTATGTGGTATATTATGGAAACAACGCATCGGGAGCAGGTGCAACAATGCTCAGAGTTGGTGTTGACTTAAATCTTCAAATAAACAACAATGCATCACCAAAAACACTAACAATCAGCATTCCTAGTGGATCTATTGCTCAACCAAACGGACAGGGAACAGTAATAGCAACACAGAGATGGGTATCAGAATCAACAAACCCAGAAAACAACATAAGAACTAAAACGCTAGTAGAAACAGAACTCACTACTCCTTCTTTGGGTGGTGAAGTCGGCTCGGACGATGAAACCATTGTTGTTCTTGATCATGCAGATGTCTATGAAGTAACATCAATAACGGATGAGTTTGGCGATGTAACTGATAGATTTGATCTAGATGTAAATCACACAAACGAAGCATATTATAACAGCAGATTGATATTGAAAGCAGGTTTTACTTGTGGAACTGATGCAGACACAGGAAAACTAAAGTTAAACACCGTGTCTTATAAGAGATTTAGTCATGCTGGAAATGGTCCCTTTACAGTAGATTCATATCCAATAACGGACAACTTTACCTATGACGACATTCCTGTATTTACTGACACAGAAACTGGAGAAAAATACAGTCTTGCCGATGCATTTGACTTTAGACCTGTTGCGGTTTCAGAGGAGAATGCTAGGTTTGACAACGGAAGTGGTGAACCACAGGTAGTTGCTATGCCCAGTCCAGCATTTGGTTCTTTTGTTTCTTATGTTCACTACATGCCAAGAATTGACAAGTTGGTGATAGATTCTGACAGAACATTCAAATTAATACAAGGAATTCCATCAAATACTCCTGTTGCTCCGCAGACGCAAGTAACACAGATGACATTAGGTGAATTTAAGGTTCCAGCATATACAGTTTCTCCAGATGATATTAAGTATCGTCACATTGACAACCAAAGAACTACAATGTCTGGAATCAATGAAATAGAACAAACTCAACAATACGATCAATATTGGGCGTATACAAGAGATCTTGAAGCAAGAGCAATCAGCCAAGCGAAAGCGTTTAAACCAGAATATTTCGTTGGTTCAAACAACACTGTCTTTGTAGATACCTTTATTGGACATAACAACACAGTCACATCCGTTAGAGATCACAACTGCTCCATTGATCCAGAAGATGGAACATTAAGACCAGCATTCGAATCTTCTTTCCACCACATGGGTCTTACTGGTGCAGAACTAGGATCAAACACCAAGAAAACAAGCGACAACATTTATATGTTAACGCATGATACTACAATCTATACCTCAAATGTTTTATCTAGCGACACAATAAAGGTAAATCAATTTGGTATTCCTGATTTCTTGGGTACTCTGCAACTATCTCCAAGCAGTGATCCTTATTTCTCCGCTATCATAAAACCAAAGGTTATGGTAAATATTGTTGGTGAAGTAGACAACTGGGAAAGTAATATTGTTGCATACCAAAGAGGCAGAACAAGAGGATTTGGCTCTCAGTGGAGAGACTGGGAAACTCTTTGGTTTGGTTCGAGAAAAAGAAATGACATTAACATAGAACATTCCTCCTCTGGATCGGACTACAGCGCACCAAAAAGATCTTCTTTTGTCTCTAGAATTTTGTCGGACAAGATCACCAGAAAGATTGGAGACAAGATTGTTGATTTGAGTGTTGTTCCATACGCAAGAAGCCGAACAATTACATTTACTGCTAAAAACTTGAAACCCAACACAATTCATTCTGTATATTTTGAGGGAACTAGAGTTGTTCAAGCAGTATCAACGAACGAAAACGGAGAAGCAACAGGCTCCTTTGATATTCCATCAAGAACATTCCTTACAGGAAAGAAACTAGTTAGAATTCAAGATCAAGCCTCACTCGTAATTTCATCATCAAGTGCAGATGCAATTTATCATGCAGAAGGATTACTTGATACCAGAAGCAATGACATCTTCTCAGCAAGACCAGCGATAACCAGAAGAAAAGCCTCAAACACCGAAGATGTTTCTGAGGACTACTATGAAGCAAATGCAGATGGAAACCTGTCTCCTGTGCTTAATTCTGTCACACCATTTGCCCAAGAAATATACATTGATCCAACCAATTTCAGAAACGGATTGATGTTGAGTGATATCACTCTATTCTTTGCCAAGAAACCAACTGCTGAACAACAGGCAGCAAATAAGCCTCCAGTTAAACTTTCAATTCGACCAATGTATCAAGGATCTCCCCACCCATACAAAGTTCTTCCTTTCTCTGAGGTAACTAAAAATCTGGATGATGTTGTGGTGGTGTCAGATCATAATGCAACTGAAGCCACTGGAGGGACCAATTTTGAGTTCTCGACTCCAGTATATCTTCGTCCCGGAAAGTCATACGCAATCTGTATATCAGGAAACTCTACAGACTACGAACTTTACATGGGTGTAGAAGGAAGTCGTGCAAGAGGAATAGATGGAAATGAACTAGTTCCAGTTTCCACCGTAATTCGTCCAAGATACATTCGTCAAATGCATTTGCCACTCAACAATGGACAATCATACAGTGTATTGGATCAGTATTTGAAGATGAACATCAACAGGTGTGTGTTTGATGTAGATTCAACTCTTACGACAATCAAATTCAAGACAAATCTAACTCAAACAAAACCAGCACATGCTCTGTATTTCCACACCAATGAGCAAGTCAACCAGAATGTTCGTTTGACAAATCTTCTAACGGGCGAAACTGTTGCTAGTGGTCTCGATACAAGAAGAATTAATTTCAACGAAACACTGTCTCTTCAATTGACTGAAAAGTATATTATAACAGAAACTCAACAACTAGAAGTAAGTTCTCTTCTTCTTCCTGATGCTGGAACTGAAGCAGTTTCTCCAATGATAGATGGAGATAGGTTTGGTGTGGTTGCTATTGAATACATGGCAAACAACGATGATGCCGCGGCAATCGTGGAAGAACTAAGTCCAACTTCAAGAGTTGCAACGAATAGATCAAGATATATTTCTAGAAAGGTAACACTGGATACAACTGCACATAATATTGCTGCTTTTGTTGAAGGATCTTTCTTGGGTGAGTCTAAGGTTAGAGTCTTTGCAAAGATTCAAGGACCAGATACACCAAGTGGAAATTTTGATGACAACAATTGGATTGAACTTGTTCCCGAAGGAGACAGCAGCACACCATTCAGTGAAGTTAAACCACAAGGCTTAACTCCGGGTGTTGTTAGATTTATATCCGAAGGGTCAGAAAATATTGGTGCATTCAATCAGTATCAAATCAAAGTGGTTTTGATGGGAGACGATGCTCAAAACAGTGGAAATGCTAGTCAAGTTCCAATCATACAATCCGTTTCTGCGGTTCCTCTTCGAGATCCAACTTTAACAGAGGAAGGTCAGGATATAATTCGTCGATCCATTCCGGTAGGAAGCATTCTTCCCTATGCTGGTAACATCACCACTGAAAATCCTGTTCCCAGCGGATTCCTATTGTGTGATGGAGGACTCTATTCTCGAATTGGAGACTATGCTTCACTTTTTGCTAGAATAGGAACTACTTATAACACTGGAGGAGAATTGTCTACGCAGTTTAGAGTTCCTGATTTAAGAAGTAGAGTTCCTCTTGGTTCAGATGGATCAAATCCATTGGCATCAAGGGGTGGAGTAAATACATTTACTTTGAGTTCGAGCCAACTTCCAAAACATACTCACCAATTTGGATTGGGCGACCTGAACGAAAGTGATCCGGTTCTTAGAAATACTGTTATGGATTTTAATATACTTACCAGCACTGGTTTTGAACAAACAACAGAACCTGCCGATGAAGTTTATCATCTTATTGCTAAAAGATATGAATCTTTCGGTGTTAATCCTAACGCAGATATCGCACCATTAGGTGCAATATCTGGTTTTGCATATCAATATCAATCACCGGGGGGGTTGGGGACAGATCTAAAAGGTGTTGCCATTCCGTCGAAAATCGCAGAAACCGTTCAAGGTCAACAAGTTAATTTAGAGGCAAACTACCTACAAGACTATGGACTAAGACCAGTTGCTGGTTTTAGACCAGATCCAAATTTTGATGCAAACGGAATGAATAATGATCCCATAGACATTAGACAGCCATATCTGGCGATCAACTACATCATTAAATTGTAATGTTTATTTACTCTGCTAGTCTTGATAGAGTTGTTGACGGAGATACGATAGACCTATGTGTTGATCTTGGATTTGGAGTTTCAATGGACATGAGAATTCGACTTCTTGGAGTAGATACACCAGAAGTCAGAACAAGAGATTTGGAAGAGAAAAAGAGAGGTTTTGAAGCAAAAAACTTTGTAATAAAGACATTTGAACAGCATGACAACAAGTGTGTGATCGAAACGGTCAAGGATAAGCAAGGAAAGTTCGGTAGATATTTGGCTACAGTCTACTTTGGTGATACATCTTTGAATTCTTTGTTAATCGAAAACAATTACTCTGCATAGATATAGAAGAGGAAATACATGGCAGGAAACGCATTCGACAATCTCAACGGAATCTATCTCTCCGATACTTTTCGTGCTTGGTTCGACAAGACGAATCAAATCATCAACACTCTAAATCCTCTTGAGATCTATGGTATTACCAATGATCAAGGTGAATATGCTGGTATCACATTCACTGTAGGATCAGATGGAATAGTGACCATTGGCTTGGATCTTCCAAATTCCTTGACTGGGGACTTTACCTTCGTCAATGGAGTCACCTTTGCTGGATTTGTAAACGTCAGTGGATCTACTGTAGATTTTGGTGGTGCAACACTTTATGGTAGAGTTGTCAGAAGCATCAATGGTCAAACCGGTGATGTTGTTTTCAATACGGTAACAACTCCCGGTGGCTCTGTAACTGGAGACATTCTGGTATACAACAGAGGTGGAACCTACGAAGGATATCAACTCTTCACTGATGACTTTCCTCTTGTTGCAGGATTAGATCCGCTTCACATTGGAGAAGATGGCGGAGTATTCTTTGGTGTAACATCTGGTGGTGCATCTGCCGCTGCATGGTTGTCTGAAGGTGAAATACAACTCGTTGGTTCTACCTCTTCTGCCGTTTATCTAACGAACAATTCTCTCTCTGCACTAACAAGTTCTAGTATTGCTGGTGCCGAAATAAGATATGAACAAGATGATGGATCTAATATCTTTACCATTGGTGGTAGAAATATATCAGGAACACGTTATGGAACCAAGAATCTTGTTCTTGATTTCGACAATCAATCAGCATCAATAGGTGGAGCGTGGACCGGAGATGGTATATTAAACATTGGTGATATCCAAAATATCGGCACTCCTATTTTGTATACAGATAGAGGTGGATCAACCTTTGCAATCAAGTATTTCACAGCAGGTCAAACTGGAACTGGAAGAACATCCGGTGGTTTTACAGGAATTGCCTCGTTTGGAGGAAATCCTGCAAGCAAAGGTCTTCAAGATGACGAGAGAATTAGACTAGCATATACAGAAGGCTCTGTTGAAATTGAACTCGATGGATCTGGTGCGACTTCTGGTTTTGCTGTTTATGGAAAAGAAGCAGCATATGGTAGTTTGCTTTTACCAACTCTAGTCGCAAGACGAGATGGTAATGTTGTAATCGGTGGTATTGCTCCAAGTGATGGTGGTATCACAGGAACAACCTTTGGTGGATTGAATATCGCAAGTGGCAAACTTCATATTGGAGGAACTGCTGGTGCAGCGATAAGCAGTGGATATCAAGTTCTTTCGTCAAATGGTGTAACTTGTGGTTGGAAAGTTTTGGATTCAACTGCGACCTCATTGGATGGAAGTATTGGACTTCCCAGTTATGCATCCATAAATTCACTCGGAGACATTACAATAAGTCTAAACGATAGTTCTCAGATTTTAGTTGTAGATGAAAATGGAACATACATTCAAGGACCATTTTCTGCAACAATTACACTACCACACATGATGCTAAAGGATCACATCTACTCATCATTTTCTCCGAGTGCTGTAATTGGTGTTCGAATGACACTTGATAATGTCTCCACAGACAAATACATAACATGGGAAGAATTATACATGGGCGGACTTGGTGTAAATAAAATAGTTTCTCCATCGTTTACCTTTACCGGAGATGTGGGTTCTAAGTTGTATTTTACTCCATTCGCTACACTTGGCAATGGATTCGAGTATGCTGGTGTTGGATCATACTTAATCACTTTCAATAAACTAGGATAAACTGATGGCAACATATAGTGGAAATCAATACGGAATCAAGGGATTATTTGTTTTTGATAGCAACTCTGGCACAACGGCTAACTTTGTGACTACTATCTCTACTGGTTCATCCACTGGTGCATATGTTTCTGCTGG
>Ga0070746_10001062_pt1 | contig 16488 bp, 20 predicted proteins | sample VirMetDEL_Mar_21_FD_77016 | JGI IMG/M metagenome (GOLD analysis project Ga0070746, IMG submission 77016) | Aqueous microbial communities from the Delaware River and Bay under freshwater to marine salinity gradient to study organic matter... | ecosystem: Environmental > Aquatic > Marine >... | reverse complement strand
TCGGTATCTTCCACAATCCACGATTCAACTACTGACAAACCGTTAATCTCCATTTCATGTTCTAGAGTTGCGTTGTTTTGCATGCTGTTTTGAAAAAACAATTCGCTTGCTCTTCTTACTGTAGCCTCAGAAAAATAAACATAAAAAGTAGTTTCTTCATTTCTTCTAAAGATCGGTTTGTTAGGGATTAAAGCTGCTCCCATCAAAAGTCTTTTTTCGCCATCAATTTCCGCAAGTTTAATTTCATGGTCTTTTAAAGCAACAAAGTCTGATTCTATTGCTGGGGATTCTACTATGCTGACAGCCTCGATTCCTGTGAGCTGTTCGCTTTCTTCATCTAATATTAATTCAATTATATCCATTTTTTTTATTTTAAAAGGTTGCTTGTTGTATTGTATTATTTTGTAATTGTTGAGCTGTTGTGACATTTTGCGCCACGACATAAGCTTGTATTGGTGGTTGCTGTCCTAAAGCTCCAGCGACTTGATTAATGCCGCTATTTCCTACTACATTAAATTCAGGTGACGTTGAAGGTATTGCAGCTGAACCAACATCAGATCCACCGCTTGAGTCACTGCCTTCAGGATCAAATTGTTTTGATGCGATCATTGCAATTTGTGCGCCAGTTGAAGCAACTGCAAAAGCAAGTGAAGCAATACCAGCTGGATTCGGTACTGCACCAATAGCGACAGGAGAAGCGGCTAAAGACGCTGTAATCGCTTTTCCGCCATCAATTACCGCTAGACCTAGCTGTAAGGCTTTATTAAATTGAAACTGCTTCTTAGCCACTTCCAAACCTTCTTCACTTTCTTTATCTAAGTTTTTCATTTTATTTGCAAACACCGCATCACCAATAGACTGTATAGCATTAGCTCCAGCAGATGCAATTCTTAAAGCTTCATTTGCTTCTTGAATTCTTAAATCTCTATCTTTTTGAGCTTCTTCATCTTTTGCCTTTCTTTCTTTTTTTCTATACTCTTCATTAATCTCTTCTATTTTATCTAGATGTTCATTGTGTAAAGCTTCTTCTAGTTCATTATTACCATTGGCTAACTCTAGTTTTTTGTCATAATCTTGAGCCAATTCAAGAAGCTCTTGTTCTAGTGCAGTATTTCTAATTTTCTGCAACATATTCCATTGAGACTCCTCTAATTTAATTTCCTCAGCAAGTTGTTCATTTTGAATTTCTGTAAGCTTGTCTTGATATAATTTATTAATTAATTCTCTAGCTTGTACCTTTTTTTCTTCTGAAATTTTTAAAGCATTTAATTCTTTTAAATCTCTTTCTTTTTGTCTATCAAGTCTTTCAATTTTTGTTTTGTCATCAAAATCTTCTTGTTTTCTAGTTAACTTTTCAATAATGTCAATTTCTTGCTTTTTTGTTTTGACCTTGTTTTTAGCTTGTTTTTTTTGTTCAATCCCTAAAGCTTTTAATCTTTTTATCTCGTCATTTATTGCTTTTATTTCTCTATTTTTTAAGATTAATTGTTCTTCAGTAAACTCTGGTAATTTTTTAGCTTCTGCAAGCAACTCCTGTTGTTTTTCAATTAAAGTTTTTTGCTCTTCATCTATTATTTTATTTAGATCACTTTCTTCATTAGTTTTTTTTATGTTTTCTTCTTGAGTAATACCAAGCCTTTTCATCAAAGCTTCTTTTTCATCTAACAATACATTACCCTTTTCAAGTTCTTCTTGATAATCTTCCTCAGCTTTACTTACTGATTTTATCCTAAATAATAAATTATTTTGTGCTTTTTGTAAATTAGATAATTGATTGATTTTAAGTTTGTTTTCTCCATTACCTTCTTTTAATAATTGTTTTTCTCTTTCTATAACGTCATTTAATTCTTTTTGAAATTTTACAGGATCAGTCTCTTGAAACTCTAGTCCTTTTTTTGTGTATTCAGCTTGTAATTTAGCCACAAAATCTCTTGTTTCAGCTTCTTTTTCAAGTAAATCAGTGAGTTCTTCAGCAGAATCCTCAGCTTGTTCCATTATCTCCTCTTCCTTTTCTTGAATTATTATTTTATTTATTAAAGATTTATTTACTTCGTCAATAGCTTTTTTCAAGTCTTTTGTAGAAACCTCTTCTTCTTTTATGTTTTTTAATAAATCAGGATATTCATTTTTTAATTCTTTTATAATTAAAATTCGATCGTTTTGGGCTAACTTTAATTCATCTTCTGATAAAGTAGTGTCTTTCATTTTTTCATCAAGTCTATCTAATTCCGCTTCTGTTTTAAATAGTTCGATTCTCTCTTTTTCTAATTGCTCAGATAGTTTTGTAGTTGGTGTAATAAAGTTTAATAGAGCAGTAGTAGCTTGAACTATACCTCTTGCAATACTATTAAATAAACCTTCTCCATCCTCAATTGACAATAAGAATCCTTCCCATGCTGAACTCAATTTAGTGGTGTCTCCAGATAGGTTATCAAGTCTAACCTCTGCCATTCTTTCAGCAGCTCCAGCAGAATTATTTAAGGCTAAAGTTAATCTATCAATATCATCCTCTTTTCCTGTTAAAGTTAACAAAGCTCTACCGCCTATTTTTCCAGCTATATCCATAGCAGTACCTAACTGATTAGAACTTTTTCCAATTTTACTTAAAGCCTGTTCTAATGTTAATCCTTTTTTATTTAATTCAATAAAAGCTCCGGTTAATGCAGTTCCCGCTCTACTTCCTTTGATACCGTTGTCCGCTAATACTGCTAACATTGCGGAAGTTTCTTCAATAGTTCTGCCAGTAGCTTTTGCAGCTGGTGCGGCAAGTTTTAATGACTCTCTTAAACTGTCAAAATCTAAGGCACTTGAGCTAGTACTCATAGCCAATACATCTACAACTCTTTGAGTGTCCTCAGCTTCTAATCCAAAAGCATTAACAGTTGAACCAGCTAGGGCTGCTGATTGTGCTAATCCCACTTCCATTGAAGCTGCTAGGTCTAGAGTAGCTGCTGTTGACGCTAAAATTTGATCAGTAGTAAATCCCATCTTAGCAAATTCAGTCTGTAACTCTCCAACCTGTTTAGCAGTAAATTGAGTAGTTGCTCCTAACTGTTTGGCAGATTCTGCCATTTTCTCCATCTCAATAGCACTTGCTCCAGATACAGCTTCTAGAGTAGACATTTGTTTTGCGAACTCAGCACCTTTTCTAGTAGCAGTAACAAACAAAGCACCAAGACCAGCAATAGCACCAACCCCAGCACCAACAGCCAGAGCTTTAAAAGATGTTCCAACGCTTTTAATTTGATTTATTAAACCGCCAATTCTTGGAGAAACATTGCTGATAGCGTTTTCCATTGCATCACCAGTTTTAACAGCTTGCTTTTCAGTTTTCTTTAAACTTTTATCAACCTTGCCAAGTTTTTTGTCAACTCCTTTTGTGTCCGCTTTGAGCGTTACTGTTACAACCTTACCCATTTTTTATCCTTAATTGATTAAACCCTTCTTTGAATGTTAAAGGTATCTTATTGATACCAAGTGCTATTTTTATTTTATGCGTGTAAATTTTATTGTCTTTACAAAACTTTAAACCTTCTAAAATTGTATTCATATTTTTTAACTTGATGTAAATGTTCCCCCAGCTGGAGTGAATGTTGGTGATGGATCGCTTGCTCCATTTGTGCAGTAATTTGAATTATCATAACTGACAGAAGCTGTAGCAGTTACAGTTTGATATGGTGCTTCACTTAATAACTCTAAACTAGATTCACCGCTTGTTAACTTTGTGGTCATTTTATTAATTGTAAACACACGACCATCAATAACAATTTTGTCATCTAAACTCAGTTGTAAAATAACTTTTAACGGTAGTATTGCATCATATTTGAATAACCTTGTTTTAGTATTAAAAATTCTTAGTATGTAATTTTGATAATATAATTGAAATAAACTGTTATTATTGCCAGCGTAATCAGTTAACTGATAAGTATTTATTTCACTACCGAAATTTAAATTATAAGCTGGTGGAGTTGTTGGTGTTCCTAACTCGTTGTTCATGCTAGGTATCCAGTAGGATGTTAATAGAAACCTTTGGCCGCTAGGCACTAAAGCTCCATAAACATCTGATCTAGAGCTATAAACAAAATTTAAAGGATCTGCACTTGTTTGATGTATTCCGTAAAAAAGTAAAGGATCGCCAATTGTAGGATTTAAATCACTATCTATTGAAGCACCTATTTGAATAGTACTTAAATCACTATCTGTTAAGTCTTGAAGCCTTTCAAAAACCATGTGTTCAAATGGTATTTCAATTTCGTATTTTTGCTCTTTTGTAAATCCTGATTGATAATTTAATTCACCATATTTTCTAGAATTATTTAATTGAAATCGTGTGGCTAAAATTGTTTCTGGATCACTGTATTCTAAATCTACTTCACTATAAGGAACAATTGAAGATACTATATGTTCATCAGTTTTAACGTATTTTGTAATATCAATTAATTGTCCTGATTGATAAAAAGAATCTAAAGTTTTTACAACTACCTTATTATTGAAATCAATGAATGCAGTTAAATTGTGCATTCTAAAAATAGAACGTAAAAAATCCAACACTTTCATTTCTGGCATTTGCTCCAATATAGAAACATCACTATTTAATGAAATAGAAGAATTATTAGACTCATATATTGCCGTAAACGATCTTTGACTTTGATAACCATATTCCCAAAACTTATGATCTACATTAATAGCAACATCAAAAGTCATAGAAAAATTACATCTAATCCTTAAAAAAACTCTTATTACTTCATTAACACTCATTGGAACACCGTTTGCCACATCTCCAAAACCTCTTCCAACTGGCTGTGTTCCTATTATATTTTCATTTGTTGAATATACTTCTCCAGTATCAAAATCAACTATATCAATGCTATATTGTAATGTTGATGAACTTGGTGTAATTTGAGCTTGAAAATTAAATTCTTCAGGTTGTGCTAATCCTTGTGAGTGCGTGTATTCCATACGAAATACTCCACCGTTTGTAGTAGGTGAAGAAACATTATCAAAATAAGAAAATTGATTTGTGCTGTCAAAATGTTGGCAACTAACTAAAGTTGATATACAAGTAAAATCATGATTAGTAATGTCAACAGAACTAATTGATGTAAGCTGACCTTTGTCTCTATGCAGCCATAAATACAAATTATCTAAAGCTGTTGAATCTAAAAATTCCGTTGTTTTAAATGTTAAACCATAACGGACTTCAATTGCTTTTATAATGTGCTGAATTTTAATTGCTGGCTTTAAGTCTGGTGGAACAACTCCTCTCTCAGTGTTATTGTCTGGCTGTACTGTGCTAACATTTAAACCGTTATCACCGTTATTAGTGTCGTCAATTATATAACTAACTGAGTGTCCTATTAATGGGTAAATTATTGCATTGTTATAAGTTACTCCATCAACTGTAATATCTAAACCATTTTCAAGTCCGTCTTTAACAGTTGCGCTTGTAGATGAAAAATTAAAGTTTTGTAAATAAGGTAAATTCTCAAGTAAGTCTTCACCAATTAAATCAGTTAAGGTTAAAGTGTTACCGAAAAAAGTGACTTTATACATGAAAGGTTTTTTGTTTTTCATAACAACCTCTTCAAGTTTTATCTTACCAAATTTAAAATGAAAGTGATCTAACTCAATTCTAGAATCTGCATATTGTAAATTGTTAAAACCTATTATGTCAGGATCATACCAATGACTAAAAATTTTGTTGTTTGTTGCACTTGCTGGTAAATTAAAAGTCTTTGAATAGTCAGTAAATATTTTTTCAATATCTCTAGCGTCTTGAATAACTTGGGTTAATTCAATTAATTCCTCTTCCATTAAATCAACTCTTTGAAAAACTTGAGTTGAGTTTGAACTGCTTAATACTGGTTTTATATATAATACAACTTTCTGCATTTATTTAATATTATTTATAGACATTGCAGACTCTTCAAATGTCATTGAATAATTAATTAACTTTTCATTTAATGATGTTTTATAAGTAAATGAACTATCAGTCACATTTACTGGCCTAGTAATATTATCTCTTAAATCTACCATCCAAATATATTCACTTAATAGCAATTCTTGAAAATAAACATTAGACAACTCATTTACATAGCCAGTATTTAAAGTCCTAGATAAACGACCATTTGTTAAAAAAGTTTTTTTAGCATGAGCCTTATTGTCATAAACATTGTATTGATATGTATCTACACAATTATCATTATCGTCAATTTCTCTAGTTACTTTTCTAGCTTCAAAAATACTTCTTTGGAAACTATCTCTTTCGATCTCAATATTTTCAACTGATTTTTTAAAAAAGAATAATTGTTGCAAAGCTCCCCACCTATTCAAGAAAATAATTTTATGTACTGGATATTTACATTCTTCAATTGGTTTCAATGGATAAGTTGATGTTGAGCCTTGAGGTAAAACAAAACTAATTCCAACATATTTAACTGATGTTGAAGTTCCTGTTTCAACATATTTTATCTTTTGCCTACTTTGTCCGTTGTCGCTTATTGTTATAGTTGTGAAATTTCCTACTTCATTATAAAGCTTTACTTGTGACACTTCCTCGTTTTGTATTGGTATAACTAGATTTTCACCTAAGTAGTATTCCATATAATTCTCTGAGATCATCATATACTTGCCTTTATAGGGAGAAACTATATCAGTATAATTAACACCTTCACTGAAAAGATTGTAGCCTTCCTGAGCTAAAAAATTAAATGTTGTGGCAGTTGCTAAGGCTGCTCCACTTGCATCTCTAGGTTGTGTTATAACAATAACCCACGCTGAGGCATATATAGCAGAGTTTGTGAAACTATTATTATATTTTTGAACTAAAGCTTCTTTTACTAATTGACTAATATCAAAAGAAACTGAACCCTCATCCGTTAAGGGTTTTTTATTTAATGAATATTGTGTGTCAATATTTGAGCAAAATGCAGAAGCACCGCTAAGACCTTCATAAATTTGTATTGATATATTAAAATGATCTAAATTAATATTTGACTCTTGTGGGGTCCTTATAAAAAAAGGACTATTTATTCTTATTATTGTACTCATTCTATTCCTATTTTGTCTTTTATGTAGCCCTCAGCTATTTCATCACCAAATAAATCTAATCCTCTATTAAAAGGTTTTGTGAAAAACAATGTTGCTCTAATTCCTTTTTGACCTATACTTCTTGCTATTAAAAAACTTAAGCTTTGCCTTGTTATAAATCTACCTGTCTTTTTGTCTCTGCCTTGTATTCCTTTTTGTTTTATCCATTTTGTAAAAACACTACTCGGTGGCTGTGTTCTATATTTAAAATGTTCCTTTGCTTTTGTTTGTGCTTGAGCTGTTTGTGAATAAGTTGATTTAGAACCTCTTACACCTAAGTCAATAAACTGTCCATAATCTTCACTTAAGAAAGAAATTTTATCTCCTTTAACTCTATATTCTATACTACTTGATAGTTTGCCAGACGAATTACTTGACTTACCAAAAGGTTTTTTAGGCTTATTTAAATTCAGTTTAGATTGTTGCACAACCCATTTAGCATACTTTTCTATTGCTCTTTGATAGTATCCCATTAGCAGTAGGTCATTTCGTCTTTAGTTCCACAATTAAAAGTGACAGCCCAGCCAGCAAGCATATTATCAAATCTTTCTGTAAACGGTTCACACTGTGCGCTGTCTAATAATTCAAATTTATCTCTATATAAATCAGACTTCTGTAAAACTCTCATGATCCTAGTTGCTAAAGCTAACTGAGTATTCAGAATATCCTGTCTGTTGTCATTTCCTCTAAAATCACTTACTGGCTGTTTATTACTTATATCAACTAAATCCATAAAAAATATAGTTATATTAAATGTCACGTAATTGCTGTCAATACTTGTGTTATTTATCATTAAATGAGCTAAAGGAAATAAACTTTGTTTCTTTAGATCAACGTCAGCTATGTCACCAAACGTCACAGCGTTGTTAAAAGCCTCAGCCTTAATTGCTTTCTCAATGCTGTCTACTATGTTATAAAAACTCTTCATACTAATTTTAAATATTGTGGTGAATTTTCTCCTAAATCTTGCTCAATAAATTCATCTAAGCTATCAATCGCTTCATCAAAATCTAAACCTTCTCTCTGTATTAATAAATCTAAACAAATCCAATAATCATAAATTGAATTGATTGGTTTGTTAGCTGTTATTCCTAAAAAAGCATCTTCAAAACCATCAACCAAAATAATTGGAGTATCTACATCTAATAAATTTCTAGATGTTAATTCTTCTAATATATCTTCTTTTGTCATTTTCCTTTTTTAATCATTTGATCCTCAGCTTTGTATTTATCTTTTTCAAAAGACAGATGTACTAAACAGGTGTGGATATTGGTTTTCGTAACTTCATTAATCTTAAGGATGTCACCTTTAGTAAGTCCGTAAATGGATTGATACCAACCCCATTTTTCACCGAATCCAGCAATGACTGAGGTATTACGACCTCCTGTTGATTCAGTAAATAGTTCTGGATAGTTTTCTGTAATTCGCTTTTTAAATCCCAAAAAAAAACCAATGAACCAAAGACAACATCAAGAGGCATATCTGCCATATTATATTTAGTTGCGCTTTCATACTCTTCAATTAAATATTTATTCTTTTTAGTCATTGTTATTGGTCTAAATAGAACCGCCATTGCTTTGTCCATTTGTTGCCAGTCAGCTAAATAACTATCAAGATCAACATACTCACCAAAAGTCATATCGTCTAACTTAGGTATAAAGCCAAATTCAACATTATTATAAGTAAACTTATTAATAAGTCTAGTTGTTTGATTAAACATACTAGAAAGCGTTTCTGTAATGGTATTCATGTCCTCAACTTTCATTTGCAAAACTTGTTTTAATGGAACTTTGCAAAATATCTCAATCATTTTTTGTTGAACAAAATTGTTGTCTTCATTATTCTCTGAAATTTTTAACCAACGCTTATATTGGTTAAGTGTTATTTCATTAAGCTTTTCTGGAACTTGAATACTTATCTTCATTATTATATAAACGTATTAAGAGACAAATCGTTATACACGAAAGTCTTATTTCTTTTTTTATCTTTTCTTTTCTTATCTAAATGCCTAGCAAAATTGTAGCGTTTGGTACAAATAGTAAATTTATTTTGTAAAATAGTAATTTTTTGTATATTAGCATTAAATTCATTCGTTATTGATTTTAAGTTCATAAGTGTTTACGTAATAAAGGGGATTCTTTTAAGAGTCCCTTTTGTTTTTAATGGATATAATACTCTCCCATACTTGGATTTTGTAGTTGATAGCTTACTGCATACCTCAACGCATCAAGAGCGTGATTAAAATTATCTATTGGTGTTTGGCTTTTCTTTTCTAACCAAACATAATTATTTAACTCTTTAATTAAATCAACACTATCCTTAGTAATAATTAAGTCATAGTCTTGTAATAAACTAATTCCAAAAGTTATTGAGCCTTGTCCTTTAATTGCTGGCACTATATTACAACCTCTACTTAGTTCAGTTATTAGTCTTGGTTCAGCTGAGTCTCCTACTATTAAATTATTATCAGCATATTGCTTATTAAGTTTTAATATATCACTTGTAGTTAACTTAATTTTATAAAAGCAGAGTTGTATATATATTTTTTTGCTCTCTTTATCTATACTTGTCTTAACCAATGTTGAAGGGTCATTACTAAAACCATAATCTTGACCAAAAACAACCTTACCAACTTCTTTAAATTCTCCTACTGTCCAGTTTGTAAATATAACTCCCTCAGCTTTTTCTAACCATGCTCCTTCAATAGTATGTTTATAACGCTTAGGCCTTCTATTCTTCATTTCATTTATCCTATCAATATAGCTACTTGATAAATGTTTTATGTTGTCTTTATATGTAGAATGACAATAAGTTGTATTGCTTTTTACACCAGTATAACCAGCATGGACCCCAGTAGATTCATAAAATCTTTGATAAATCCAATGTTCTTTAGTAGATGGATTCATGATCATTATCACCCTATTTTTAGAGTCCTTTTGTCTGATACTAAAATCTATCTTATCAAAAGTATCTTCATCTACCATCTCTTCAGCTTCATCAATTACCCAAGTAGTTATACCTTGTAATGATTTCAAATTTGCTGTTTGATCTCCTGAGCTGGTTTTAATACCTCTAAATAGTATTTTAGAGCCTGTTACTATGTTGGTTATTTCATTGTTAGTAATATGAAATATTTTTTCCCATCCCATTAATTCAATTTTCTCCTTGAACTCTGGTATAATTGATATTGAAGCAGATTTAAGAGTATATCTAGTAAAAAGTATTTTATGTTGATTATATTTATGTAAAGACATCAATAGCACGTGCAGAGCTACTGCAAAAGACTTTCCTGAACCCCTACCACCAGTTAAAAGAAAATATCTAGTGTTATTGTTAAATATATTAAACTTCCGGTTGAGCATTGCTTAACTTAGCAACTACTGCATCATAATCTATTCCTAAATTCTCAGTAGTAATATCTATTGTTTCTCTTGCAGTTCCATAACTTGAATCCATTAAAGCTTTATATGCTGATACATCTCCATCCATTGCCTTTCTTATTAATGCTAAAGTAATTATATCTTCTTGAGTTAAAACTTCTTCTTGTCCTGTTATTGGATTTTTCCCTTTTCTAGTGGCTTCTAACCATTTTTTAGCAATAGTGCTTCTATTTAAACTACCTTTTGGTCTACCGCTTGGATTACCGCTTTTACCTTTTTGAAATTCAAAAGGTTTTAAATTATCTGGATTTGGCATAATTATTTAATTAAGTTTAAAAATTCGTTTCTAACATTTGCCTCTCTATAAGCACCACCTAACTTAGTAGTAATAGTATTACTTGTTACATCTTTTACTCCCCTTGCCTTAACACAATAGTGAACTGCATTTATTTTAACCGCTATATTTTTAGTATCTAGAATATAGCTCAATGCATGAAATATTTGTTCAGTTAATCTTTCTTGTATTTGTGGTCTTTTAGCAAAAAAATCTACTATTCTATTTATTTTTGAAAGTCCTATTACTTTTTTATTTGGTATATATGAAACGGTTGCAAAACCATCTATAACCACAAAGTGATGTTCACAAGCACTAGCCAAAGTAATATTATCTACCGTAACCATCTCATCATAATTCATTTTATTTTGAACTGCAGTACATTTAGGAAAATTAGTATAATCTAATCCGTAAAACATTTCATTCATAAACATTTTTGCAACTCTTTCAGGTGTTCCATTTAGACTATCATCATTTAAATCTAAATTCATTTCCATCATTATTTGAGCAAATAATTGTTTAATATTGTCTTGTTTTTTTTCTTTATTTTTAATCTCTCCAGTCATTGGTGTTTCAACTCCTTGTGATACTAAAAAATTATGAACTTCTAATCCTAGTTTTTTATTTGTTTTCATACTCCTGTTTTTTTATTCCATACATCAATATGTAATCTACTACAAAATTGATAGTAATTCTTTTTTGCTAATTCAACTACAAACTCTTTATTCTTGTTTAACAATTCTTGATTCTCTCCTGCAGGCATTAACCATATCTTTGAGCCATCTAGTTCAGCCATATCAATATAATACTTTTTTATTTCTTCCCAATCTTTTTCATTACTAACTACAAACTTGTAAATATTGTCAGCCTCAGCATTTTGCATTGCTTTTAATACTTCAGGCTTATAAGTTGCTTCTAAATTGTTTCCACTTGTTGCTAGTTTAGGACTACAATTAAATAAAAAATGATTATCATTTAAAAAGTAATCGCTTGGCATAATAGTTCCATTTGTTTCAATCTCAAAAAAGACAAAAGGGTCTATTTCTTCTCTAATATATTCACAAAACGATTCTAAACCTTTTTGTTGCATCATAGGCTCACCACCTGTTAAGATAACATGAGCTCCATGCTTTATTGCATTTATACATTCTTTATCTAATATTTCTTCAGGCTTTTTTGATTTACCTTTCATCCATACCTCAATACTATCACATCTCCATTCTGCACCATTATGTAGTTCTCCATCAAATTGAGTACCCATACCACCACACATTAAGTTACATCCAGCTAATCTTACAAATACACTTGGTATTCCTGTTGTTTTACCCTCTCCTTGAATAGAGTAAAATACTTCACTTACTGCTAATGTCTTCATATATTATTTTACTTGATTTTGTTTCAGCAAATTCTATTTTTATTATAGGTAATTTTGCCTCATTTTTTATTCTATTAAATAACCATATAGCCATATTCTCTGCACTTGTTTCAAACGGTACTGTAATATACTGCTCATTATTAATATTAAATGCTTCTACTAAAGGGTCATCTTCCTTTAAAATAAAATAATGGTCATATTCTTTTATAATAGGTTCTACCAAATTATCTATATCACTAAACAACATAGTAACACCATTATTCATTTCGTTAAAAGCAAAAGTGCAAACAACATCATAAGTATGCCCATGAGGTCTGCCACATTTTTCTCCTGCCTCTTTATTCCTGTGTCCTGCATAGAAATAATATTTCTTTTCTATTTTAATCATTAAACCAAATTTTAAAAATTTCCTTATTACTATTTAAATTAACTTTCGTTTGTCTTATATTGTTATTCATAGCATTATATACCATTCTAACACATTCATCAAAATTGTTATATAAATAATCATTATTAAATTGCTCTTTATATACTAATCTATTTGGTAATATTGGTATGCATCCTAACCTAACCGCTTCTTGTATTCCATAACCAAAATTTTCTTGTAAAGCAAAACTAACTACTACCTTGCTTTTATTTAATAAATTATAGTAATCTGTTTTATTAAGATTCATTTTTTGAGTATTTACATACTTATAATCAGGTAGTCTTTCTTTTAATAAGTTAAATAAATAAGGTTGTTTCTCATCTACATTTCTACCATTAAACACAACAATGTTTTCTTTCTTAACTTGCTTTATATTTAATCCTTTTTCATCTATAGGTAAACCAGAAACAATTATTTTATCTGGATTTACAAATCTCTTCTTAATAACATCGTTTTTAATAAAATTACTAGCTACAAATATCTTGTCTGTTATATCAAAAAGTATCTCTTCAAAACCCTTATAAGTTCTTTCCATTTGTCTAACAAAGTCAGTATCTGTAAAGCTACCAGCATGTAAAACACCTTTTATTTTAATGTTATAATTACTAAAATAATTAAGATAAGGAACTGCTAACAAACTAAAGTTCCATATATCAGTAGAAAATAAAGTAACGTCTTTTGGTAATTTATTATTCAATAGTAATCTTATTAATTCATTAAACTGATAAAATTGTCTATAAACAGTATTGTCACTATCTAAAAAGCTACCATTTTTTATTCCTTTAGTTAGGGTTTTAGGTTCTAAATAATGATAATTAATTTTATTAGTGTTTAAATAATTTAATATATCTCTATCTAAATGAGTAGTATATCTTTTCTCTATATGTTCTAAAGGTGCGTAAACTATCATTTAATTAATATTGCTCCATTTTCGTTATCCTCTAATACTTCTACTAAATCTAAATCAAATTGCTTCATTAAATATTCTGCTATATCCTCACAGCTATAATCTCCAAAACAATGAGTCCTACACCAATCTTTATAGAAACTTTGATATAAGTAATCATTTATATTATGCTTTAGATTTATTATTTCTATGTCTCTATTGTTGTGTTTAACTTCTTTTTCACACCTTATATAAAACAAATGCCTGTGAATGTGTTTTAAAAACGACACCTCTTCTATATCACAGTCAGGCCAATTATGAGTACCCTCTACTTGTGTTTTGACGACAATTCTTTTCTGTATTTTTTCCATTGTTTATAAGTTACTTTATTATTGTTTTCTACTAGCCATCTTATATATTTTAACTGTAACACATTGTTAGCTGCTAAAAACAAATCTACTCCATTTCTTTTACTATATTTTTGATATTCTATAAATGCTATAGTGTTTAACAATGTTGCTATACTAGTAGCTCCTTTATGGTTGTCCTTATCAGAAAACATCTTAGGAGTTATCTCAACACTTTCTAAAACTTTTTTCAACCCATTAGACATCTTTTCCTTTTTCTGTAATATATCTAACCATCTAGTTCCTTTGATCCCATTATCAAAGTAATTTAAAACTCCATAAACCTGTGATGATTGTATCCAACTACTACTATCAACACTTGCTAATGGTAATTGGTACATATCAGGATATTTAACAAATCCTAAAGCATGGATTCTTGCTTTGGTGTTTCTATAAGTGTCTTGAAATCTTTTTTTAAGCCAATCTCCTTTTGTTGTTACTCCACCAGCTACACAAATGTTAATATTATTCTTTACTGCTTCTTTTATATAGTTAGTATCATCATCAGCCATAGTTAAGACAAACATAGGATTCAACCCTCTGTTAATCATAGTTTCATAATTCTCCTTGCTTTTATCATCATTACCTATGACATCTAACATTACATACTTTTCAAACTCATTACCGTACTTTTCTAAATAACTGCTATAATTATCTAAAGTCAGCCAATCTCTTTTATCTTTTGCATTAAATAAAGTAAAAGCTCCACTATCCAGCATGTAGTTTATATCACCAGTTCTACTATCATTAACAATATAATCAGTAAACGCTTTACTGTTACCACAATAAGCATAACTTACTAAGATATTAATATGAGTATTATTGTATCTCACAACCTGAAAAATTATTAGATAAATATTCTTTTACCTTATCTCTTATAATATCTATTTCATCTATTAACTCAGATGGAATACTAATAATTAATTTGTTATTAGATTTTAAATCTGGTTTATTTATTTCCTCATCTATATAGTCTAAATCATCCCAATCATGCTTAATTACATCCATCCCCCAATCTTCTAATTGCTCTAAATCCCATTCATTTGCTAGCATATCCCAATCCCATTCACCAAAACTTGAATTGTCTTTAATGGTAAATTCTCGCTGTTTTTTCGCTGTAAACTTAGTTTTTATAATAGGAACTTCTTTAATTCCAGCCTCTTTACAAGCCTTAAGCCTCATGTTTCCACCAAGTACAATCATTTGATGGTTAACTACTATTGGCCTCACTTTTAACATCTCAGGAAAATCCTTAATAGACTGTACTAACTTTTTATACTTGTTGTCTTTTATTATCCTTGGATTCTCTGGGTTTGGTTTTACTTGACTTATCTTTACTATCTCCGTCTTCATGTTTAAAAAAATTAATTAGTTTCCTTTCTATTGTTTTCATTTTCTTGTTCATATTCATTAAATAATGTTTGCATTGTATTGACTAAACCCTTTACGCAACTCCCACAACTTGAAGGAGCTTTTGATGTATTAAAAACTCTGTTATGTATTTTTAATAATTCTTTTTGTTCAGCGTTGTTAACTGCTGGTTTATTGAAAGCAAAGAAACCTTTTAAATAAATATATTCATCCTCATTTAAACATTCAACTTTGTAAGGAAACATTTTATTTAATTTATCTTTTCTAGCATCACACCCACAGTCAGCTCCGAGCTTGTCAAATATCCATTTCGTTGCTTTTTTTATACCAGTTTTTTTAGTAAACTTTTCTACTGAATCTCCAAGACCTTTACTTTTCATCAATCTTTTTTTTTATGTGTTTAATAACATTATTAATCGTCTTCCATACTACAACATGAGATATATTCGTTGCACTAGATAACTTTCTTATACTGTGAAATTTTTTCCTATATAAATTAAACAACTTTTTATCAAACCAATGTAAGTCATTTAATATGTCATCTACTATTTGTTCTTTATCTATATAAGGACTATTATCTGCTTTAAGTAAATTATAAATTTCTTTATCTATATAAACTTCTTTATTTTTTCTTATCTCATCAATAAAAATATTGTTTATCATTTTATACATAAACGGTTTATTTAACGTATCGTTATACATTATATCTGAAATCTTTACTTTACCATTATATATTTTAGAATATAAAACTATATAAAAGTCGTGTAATAAATCTTGTGAATCTATATTACTATTAAAAGAAATGTCTTTAGCCATTTTTAGCCAAATTTCTTGCTCCTTTATTAAAATATGTAAAATATTATCTATTTCTGTATTCATCTAACTCCAATAAGATATTGACAAAATCGCTATACCTTAATGCTATATAATCGTCTTCAAAATTTTTCGTGAATACTACAACAGGAGTTTTTAAAGTTCCTATTGCATCACCTTTGCTTTGTTCTAATGCTTTCCAAATGTTTAATTTCTCTTGGTTCTTACACTCCCAACTGTACTCAGATAATATACCGCTGGTTGTCATTATATCGCCCTTGATGCTTAAGCCACCAGAGTTAGGTGTTCTTCTTATATTAGTGTTAAACTTCTTTGCAAGATCTTTTGCAATTTTTAGCTCGAACCTTTTACCTTTTTGATTTGCGTTTAAACTCATAATTTGTGA
>Ga0070746_10001059_pt1 | contig 16494 bp, 23 predicted proteins | sample VirMetDEL_Mar_21_FD_77016 | JGI IMG/M metagenome (GOLD analysis project Ga0070746, IMG submission 77016) | Aqueous microbial communities from the Delaware River and Bay under freshwater to marine salinity gradient to study organic matter... | ecosystem: Environmental > Aquatic > Marine >... | reverse complement strand
TAACTTTGAGATTATGTTGTGAGTGCTGGATAACTCTGTTAAACTTTGGAATTACACCACCTGCACGTTCAATTTGTATCAGGTCGCCAAGGCCCAAGTCATGGCTTTCCATAAATTCCATATTGTGAAGAGTAACTCGACTTACAGTCGCACCGTCAAGCTCAACTGGTTCTACTATACCAGTAGGATTGACAGTCCCAGTTCTACCAACAACCCAAATCACATTTTGTAGTGTTGTAACAGCAGTTAAACTTTCTTTTTCTTTCAGAGCGACAGCAAAGCGTGGATACTTAGAAGTATAACCAAGCTTTTTGCACTTTTCCCACTCATCAATTCGGTATACTAAACCGTCTTGAGGGTATTTAGCGCAAAAGTCCTCATCAAAAACAGTTTTAAAGCCTGCTGCTTTTAGAACTTTCATTTTTGTAGAGTAATTCATCTCAACACCTAGTAATTCGTGAGCGATGAATAGAATATTACGAGAGCGAAACTCTTCTAGGTCAAGTAACCCAAGCGCTCCACTGACGTAGTTTCTAAAATTTTCTACATCATTATCAGTTACACACTCTCCATTAATCACATAATCGCCAGACATATAATCTGGTAGACCTTTGATTCCTGGTGTGAGATGTGTAACATCTTCACCGAACTCGCCATTACCACGAGTTAGTGCCATATATAACTTACTATCTTTATAGATTAACGTAAGATTAGCTCCATCAATTTTTGGAGTCTCAACAATAAAATCATCCTCTACTTCAGCTTCATCATAAACTTTGCGAAGTGAATACAAAGGAAAAGGATGACGCACTTTTCCTGATGCTCCTCCAACACGCATGGTTGGGGAGTCAGAATCGTGCCACCCTTGATCTGTTTCTACCTTGAGAAGCTTATCATATAATTGATCAAACTCACTATCACTAATTTCTGGACGGTTTACGTCATAATACAGGTGACAGTGATGAATCACTAATTCTTTTAATTCTTCATAAGTCATAAAACTAATCCGTTTGTTATATAAAGATTATATAACAATTTTTAACCATTAAGCAATTATTAATTAAATTTTAAAAATCGGGAATATATCTAAATCTTATATATGACGCGTCATTTAAACGTATATTATCAAATTCTTTGTATATTTTGAGACCTTTTGTTTTTCCTATAGAGTTTATTCTATCTATATTCCAACAAAAAGGAGGGATATCAAACTCACTATCATGACTTTGATTTTTTAAGACTCTAACATAAATCTCACCGTCATCTCTTAGAGAGTGGTTCATTTTTGCTAGGTAGGTATAAATTATATTTGAAGACCCCTCAGATAATAATTCCCAAGTAGAAATAATATAATACGCTTTTTCTGGGTGATGTTCAAGAAAATTTTTTTCTTCCATCAAAGTTATCTGCGGGTTAATTACAAATTTTTTAACTTGCTCTATATTTTTTACTATTAATAAACTTCTTTTATATTTTTGTTTATTTAAATAATTTAAGATTTTCCAATCTATCATTTTAACTTATTTTGTAAAGCCTCTACTAGCATAACTAAATTTTCTTTCTTATTAAGATTAATTCCTTCTATTTGTATATCTAATAGATCTTCTATTTCTCTTAACATAGTTTTAACTGTTTTAGTTTTAGTGCTATCTAATTCTTCTGGTTTTTGATATATCTTAAGTTGAACTAGTTTACTAATTACTGACCTATATCCTTTATCAAACATTTTTGCTAAAGCGTGTACATCAGTAATTTTTTCTTCTGTGTATAGCTTTATTAATTTTTCTTCTTGATCGTCTGACCATGCTTTAATGCTCATTTGGTTCGTCCTCTAAATTTAATTCCAATTGCTTTTCGTCCCAAGTTTCTTGTCTTGAGTATTTTGCATATACTTCACTCATTTCTTTTAAAGTTTCTATTACAGAATCAATCTCTTCAGGATCAAAAGTATATCCTTTTTTAGTAGGAAACCAGTACCCTGTGTCTCCGTCCATTTGGTACTCTCTAACATGCATATAAACCTTATCTCTCCATAAGTTCATAGTAGCACGTAGTAAATTACCATTTACTTTTTTATAAATGTCTCTTTCAAACATAAACAACTCTATCTCTGGATTCTAAAATTTCCTTAACCCAGTTATTAGGTATTCCACATATATTTAATGTGTATCTATTTTTATTCCCAAGATTTATCGCTCCGTGAAGATAATTTGGATTAAAAAATAAAATCTCACCAGTTTTTAATCTTACTTCTTCTTTTTCTTTCCCAAAAAAGAAAATAAAATTATCATCTTCATTCAATGCCATCCACATTCTTATAATTGTGGGATCATCTTTATCAATATGCATAGGAGTAGAGTGTTTTGGTTCTTGTCTAAATATTCTAATTCTAGTAGTATCAAAGTTAAAAAATTCAATAATAGATCTAATACTGGGAATATCACTTAATCTAGTATATTTATAATTAAAAGGAGAGTCACCGTTTTCAGACTTGTATAAATCATCAATCTTACCACTAGCACTTTTAATAGCACAGGCGGTAATGGCGTCTTTAAGATCATAATCATGGCAAGGAAAATATAGAAATTTTTCTATATCTTCCTGCCATTTTCCTGCTATTTTTATCTTAGGTTTCAGATATTGCATCTGTTGTAGTGCTTTCTATTTTCTTGCTTATTTTAGCAGATAATGTATTATCTTCTTTCCATTTTGATATAAGACCTGGTACAGCATCTAGTGCATATCCATTAATTTTTGCCCAAGCAATAACTTCTTGTTCTGTTTTACAATGATTCATCTATATTCTCCTTATATAAAGATTCCCCTACTTTTATTCCTTGAAGTTTATTATTTAATATATCCGCCCCAAACACAACTAAATCTTTATTTTTTTCTCCTAACTTACGAATCCAATTATTATTGTAATGATTGGTTAAGTCTGCTAGTGTCATAGTGTAGTGAGCTGTTACTGTATGAAAAGTATTACTCCACCATATATAAGAGTTATCTATATTGTCTATAGTATCAATAAGTTTTTCTGGGGTCACTAAAACGTCACAGTGTATATAATTATGTTTTAGTTTTCTGTATTTTTGCCAATGATTGTATAGAGATTCTTCTGTTTCCCAATTTTTTATTTCTCTTTCCCATAGCTCTTCATATTCTTTACCTTCTGTTGACGATCCAAATGTTTCATTTATTGGATATTTTTGTTTAGCAGTTCGTAAAAACTTAGGGTAATTAGTACCATCCCAATTTTCTATTAAATATTTCTTAAAAGCTAAAGCCTGCTTACTATAATCGAAATAAGTAATTTCTGTATCTTCTGTAAAACCTATTTTTTCTAATAAAAAGTTAGGTTTAAATGCTGCTGCGACTGAATAAAATTTCTTTACGGGTTGCTTATTTTTATTTGCCTCACAGTATATTAGTATGTCTTTGTATATTTCAGTATTCCAAAAGAACACACAATTAGGAGCACCTGTTAATATATTGTTGATCCAATTTAATTGTTTTCTTAATTCATTTACATCTTTATTTGGATATGAATATCTTTTTGTATTTCTAATTTTAGGATGAAAATTATATACTTTTAAACCTTTTTGTAAAGAAACATTTATAAAATTCCAACCATCTACGTGAGGAGTACAAATTTGAGTTTCTTTTGTAGGATCTAAAAATATAGGGGTATAATCGTCGTGAATATCTTTTTTAGATCTTTTTGCTCTTGTTACTTTTATTTGTTCTTCAGAAACAAACCTATCTCCCCAATCAGGTTTTCCAAATTCTTCATAGTATTTTAAATTAACTACCATACATTGTTTATGAAGTCCCCAATAATGACCATCACTGTTTTCCTGAGAATTATTTGACTCTTTATCAATTATATGTCCTGTTATAAAAAAATCTGTTTTTTCTATCCAAGTTTCTATATATCTAAAAAAATTAGGACTATTAATAAAATGTCCAATAGACATAACAACACAATAATCTGCTACATTTTTTTCTAAGGCGTTATTTAAAACATCATTAATACTTTTTTCAATTATAAATTCATTAGTAGATGTTTTCATATGTCTAATAAAAAATTCAGTTAATTCTTTATACTTAGTAGCTAAAGATTGATTACTAATAGACCTTCTATCATCATATATACCTATTATATAGTTTGACATTTATTATAACTTCTTTCTACTAATTCTTTATAATTTTTACTAGGAGTTCCATGTATAATTATATGATATCTATCTTCAGTAGATTTATTTATATAGGCATGTTCATTACCTACATCTATTAACATTGCTATTCCAGATTTCATAGGTACTATTCCATGACCTTTCATTTTAAATATACAGCCTTCTGGATGATTTAATGCTATGTTTATAGGAGATAATATGTTTATGTCTGTATCTTTGTGAGGAGTTATGTATCCTCCTGCCTCTAATAACATAAATCTAACTCTATAATATTTTTCCATAGGAAAAACGTCTTTTAACCAGTTTGTAGTAATGGGGCATAAATATGCTGCTTTAGTCCAATGATACGGCGTTTCTTCATTAGATTTGTAACCATAAGAAGTAAAGTGATTAGTTTTGGTTTCTTCTATACCATGAATACATAAACTTTTCCATCCTTTATGTGCGTATCCTCCTGGCGCATCTCCATCTCTATGAGAGACAAAACGATCTTTAATATTTTTTGCCTCTTTTAACATTTCTTCATAAGGAAGTTCAATGTCTAAAGGTAACCAAGGTAACTTACTTTTTGCTTTTATCCAATCATAGTTCATAAGAAAATGATTCTCCACAACCACAACTAGATTTTGCTCCTGGATTATCTACATAAACTCTTTGATTAAAAGGAGCTGTTTCATATCTTATTGTAGCCCCTTTCATATACTTAATACTTTCACAGTCTATAACTACTTTAGGAGATTCGTTTACAATAATATCAGAATCTTCAATAGGTGATTCATTGATATAAAAAGCGTACTGAAAACCAGAACACCCACCCCCCTCTATAGCTATTCTGACAAAATCATTTTTACTTATAATAGAGCTAAAATAATCTGCGCAGTTTTTGTCTATCTTGGGATTATCTATTTGTTTTTCATCAACTATAGGAGCATGTCCGTGAAAATCTCTTAAAATTTTTTCATCGAGAGATTTTGGTTCTTCTATAAAAGACCATATGCTACGAATATCTTCTTGGTGGTTTTCCATTTTCATGTACCTTTATTACACTAGCGGCATATTTAGCAATAACATTATCCCAAGTATTTTCATTATAGTATTCTTTTGTTTTTGATAAAATACTCTTGCGCTCGTGGTGCTGATAAATTAATCTCATATTAAATTTTAGATTTTCAGCGTCAGGTTCAAGAATCCAACTATGACCTCCCATATTAGTTAAACTATCTCCGGGCTTAATTGCAAATAATTCTGGAGAAGTTAGATCAACGGAAGCTCTTGACGTATTTATTCTTGCACCTATTTCTTTAGGTATAAATTCTTCTGTAGGTCCTTGCCCAGTTATTATTGGATAGGCTCCACAAGCTACAGCCTCTTGTACATGCATACCAAAGCCTTCGCCTCTATAAGGATGAACTACTACTTTTGAATTTTTATAAATATTTGCCATATCACGCTCTGATAGCAAATCAGCATTATAAATTATTTTACCACAATCTAAATGATATTGCAAGCTAAGAATTTGTGATAGCAAGTTACTGTGTCCATAAATTTGAGGAGTATCTTTTATAAAAAGTTGGACATTATCAGCTTTAACAAACGCATCTTTCCACACGTTAAGTAATATGTCTAATCCTTTTCTTTTTTGATGATTTCCTACAAAAAGAAAAGTAAATTTCTTAGAATCAAAAAATCTTGATTCTTCAGGTTCATGATTATAAATTTCTGGATCATATCCATTTGGTACGATGAATAATCTATCAGGATCAAGACCTCCCTCTAAGTACTTATCACCTGTCCATAGACTAGGAGTAATTACTCCATCAGCAAAATTTTCCCACTTATATTGCCATTCAAAAGGAATTTTTGAATATTCCCAAGGTTGAATAAACATTACTTTTGTATTTTTAGATACAGGATGTCTCCACATAGGAGGATATGTGTGCCTAATCTGTACATCAGGCTCAATATCATGTGTTTGTAGTCTTTTAAGAATCTTTACCTCTTCTTTACTTATTTGATTCTCGGAAGAGTAAGCATCAAGAGGAGTTATAAATACCTTTATGTCTTTACTATTGCTTAATCCAATAGCTAATTTTCTATTTATTATAGATAAAGAATGATTATCATAAAATTTACCTAATATCTCTAAGTTTATCATTAATATACTCTTTCTGCTTCCATTTGACAAATATGCTGAAGCTCATTCTTTTTAATTTTTGTTAATCTAGCCCACTGTCTTGGATCACCTAATCCAGAAGTTTTAAAATTGCGTAACTGTTGATAATTTTCTAAAGTAGTTTGTTTCCATATATTAAAGAATGGATCTTCTTTAGCCCTGTCGGAGTGTCCAATGTTATTAATTTTTTGGTTTAAGGCATCTTCATTTCTGCATAGGCTCCAATGTAATATACAAAGAGGGGTATCAATTCTAAATTGATTATTTGTCCATCTTGCGTATGTAAATTGGTTATTCTTTTGTGTAGCAAAACCTTGTTTTTCTGATTTTATAAAAGTAGTATCTTCCTCTGAAATCATCAGAATGTCTTCTTCAAATTCTTTCCAAGGAAGGAACCAAGTAAAGGTTAAGTCGTACTTTTTATAATAAGGCTCAAATATGGGACAAAATTTATAAAAAAATTCTTTTGGATTTACTAATTGTTCATCTGCATCAAAAGACAAGATCCAGTCATGAGAGCACTGAGATTTTAAAAAATTTCTCTCATAATTATCATTTTCAATAGCTAGTCCACTGGGGTGAAATTGCTCTTCAATTACGGAAATTTTACCTTTTGTATCAATCTTCTTTAGTTCAGACCAAAGTTTATTTTCATCAAACTTAAAAGGTTGATGACTCCAAGTAATTCTATCTTTATCTAGTCCTAAAACAATTTCGTCTACATAATCATAGTATGTTTTTATACTATTAGGTAGCATTTCTGCATCGTAACTAATTAAAGAGATAACTGACTTTTTAAGCATTTGTTTCTTCTTTCTCTAATTCTTTTGAATCAATAGTAACTAAAAATACTGCGAATCCATTATACCAATTCATAGTGTCTCCTGTTGTTGAACTTAGTTTTTCCATTAAAGGCTCTACTTCTATTCCAGGAGACTGACTAAATCTAGTAAAAGAATTTCTAAGTCCTTTTGAGTTCCAGTTTGAAATCATTATAATAGTATGCTTATCAAAAACAGACAAATAATGACGAAGAACATTTTCAATATTTCCATGATCTTCTTCTAAATCAAAGTGAATCGTATCTAACTTTTTTGCAATCTTCTTAACATCTAATTTGCCTGCATCACTTTCATAAAAATTAACATTTAACTTATACCTTTCAATCATTTCTTTACAAGCATTTCTAATATTGTTCCAACCAGATTCTTTATAAGGACGTGGTTCTATTATTTCCATAGTAAAATCGTCAACTGCATAACAAGTTATCTTATTATTATAATTAGCAGCTACTAATGTTGACCCTCTATATACTCCTAGCTCTAGGTGCGTTAAATTATCTTTAACAGCACAAATATTATTGATTGCATGTTTAATTTTTCTACCACTAGCTCCGTATAAGTCTCTTTCAAATTCTCGCAAACCTGATTTATCTAATTCGGCTTGATGAAAAGCTTCAATTATTTTATTCTTCGTAATCTGTGTAATAGTTTTCATGTTTTTTTCTATTCCTTTTTATAATAAATCTTGTAGTCCACTCTATTAGAATTGCTGGTAATAATAATAAAGCTAAAATAGCTAATAATAAACTTGATACACTTACTATTATCAATAATATAAACCACCCAGTAAAGTATAAATTATTTTGTATAGTTTTTTTCTTATTAGACAATATATTAATAGCTTCATTTTTATTTAATAAAAATAAATTAGGTATATCTTCGTCCATTATTTTACCTCATTATCTATAGTTTTAAACCACTCAGTACCTTGCCATTTTTCTTTTAGTCTAACTTTATTTCTTGCTTGAGCATCGTAAAGGTTCTGTGTCATTACTCGTTTATTATCTTTACTTTCCCAATGTAGTAGAGTAGAGGGAGTCATATAAATTTTCCAACCAGCTTTACGAGTTTCCATACAATAATCTACATCTCTCTCATAAGTATACTCAAAAGAGGGGTCAAAATCTCCTACCTCATCAAGTACCTTTCTTCTAATATATAACCCTCCAAAGGTGCACCAAGCGACCTCTCTAACTTTATCATACTGTCCAGTATCAACTTCTGGAGCTTTCCAGAATTTCTTATCTTCCATTCTAAGACCGCTACCAAAGTGATCAGCGTTGCCATCATCATTTATTTTTCCTCCCGCGTGTTGAATAATAAATTTTTCTTCTTCATTTCTAGCCGGATAAAGTAATTTACATCCTAGCATACCTGCCTCGGGGTACTTCTTAGCGTACATTAATAGTTGTTCATACCAAATGTTATTAGTATCTTCTGGAAGAGGGCTCATATCAGCATGAATAATGATAATATCATCATCTGTTTGCTTCCATAATTTTTGATACATCATATCTGAACCAATTTTTGAAGTATCTTGTTCAAAAATACAGTCTAATTCCCAAAGAGAATCTTTTAATCCACGAACTTCCTCTGGAAATACATAGGGACAAATAATTGTTGCCATTTAAATTAGCCTTTCAACCCAAGTTTTAGGGGTTTTTTCTGTAATAAATTCAAGAGGAATAGCATCATAAATAAATTCTTCTGTTCCTCTTTCTGCAATCCAGTTAACCATTTCTGCGATAGTATCATCTAGATTTTTTGTTGTATTGTAATTATATTGTGTTTTAATTTTTTCTGATGAACACCAAGCATTTTTAACTTCTGCTGGTCTGTCTGGAAAGTACTCAATTCTTGGATAAATTCCACAATGATGTCCTACTCTATGTGCTAAATCTTTAATGGTTGTTTCATTGTCATCAGGACCTATATTAAATACTTGTGCGGCTATATCTCTATCTGTAGTTACTAATTTATAAATAGCATCACTGCAGTCTCGGACATTAGAAAAACTACGTTTTTGTTCCCCGTCTCCGTATATAATTATTGTTTTCTTTTGTAGAACACGATTTATCATAATACCTACTACATTTCTGTAGGGGTCCATATATCTTTGACCGATACCGATAACATTATGAGGAACAACAGTAAAAAAGTTTAATCCATGTAGCTTATGAAGTAATTCTAAGTGTTCTTCAGCTTGTGCCTTAGCTAACCCATATGGATCTTCTGGTTTTCTTGGCATATCTTCTGTGAAAGGAGGTTCTTGCCCTCCATACCTAGCCATAGAAGAAAAATTAACTAGTTTATTGACTCCATTAGCTAAACAAGCAGAGGCAACGCTTACTGTGCTGCCAACAATATTTTCTGCTATGGCTTTAGGAGCAAAAACAGACAGTCCTTCATACGGAAGAGCTGCACAATGCAATACTACATCTGATTCTTTCATATGGTCTTTTAACTGATCATAATCTCGTAAATCAAAATTTTTAAAATCTATATAATCTTTAAAACGAGTTAGATTAGATTCTAATCCACCAACAAGGTTATCACACGCTTTAACTTTCCAGTTATAAAAGCAAAAAAGTCTAACTAGGTCTGACCCCAGTAGTCCTGCTGCACCAGTAATATATACTGTATTCATATTTTTATACCATTCCAAATAAAATACCAGTCAACTAAAGGAGTCATATCCCCCTCTTTACAGTGAGTGGCTAGCCCAGGTAGAGGACTTAAACAATCAGTATTTTGTAATAAATTATTTAACTTTACTATGTCCATACCGGCAGAGTTTATAAAAGATATCCAATCTTTAAATATTTTTTGACTACCAATTAAATTCCATGAAATATTACTTGTACTTCTCCAATGTCTATCCGTCCCTACAAAAACCTTTGCAAGTTTTGGATTTCTATAGTTTTCTGGAGTATCATTAGGCGTAATAAAACCTTTCCAATACTTAGCCGTATCTTTTATAACTTTAAAAGCGCTCTGATGCCATAAATAATCATCTTCTAATAAAGCAAATAATTTATTAGGATCTTGTTCTATCTTTACGTCTCTAGAAATATCACTTATTGGCTTAGAAAAACTTTCTTCTATAGAACTTATAGGATAGAAATTAATTAAACTTTGTGATGTTTTATCTAACCATGTTAATGTTTTATCTGATACATCATGATGATAAACATTTATAGCATCTTCTAATCCTACATTAATCATTAAAGAAGTCCAGCACTTTTTAAGAATCATTCTTTTATCAAAAGAATCCCATCTTTGTGCGCCACTAATAGATTTTTGATTTTCACTTATCCTAATGTAGATATTCATGCTCTTGTAATAAATCTTTTTTCGTTAAAATTTCTATATATAATTTTTGCCAGTTCTGCTGGTCCTTTTGTAGGAGCCCATCCGAGATTTCTAATCTTACTATCATCAATGTGATAATCTACATCCTGCCCTTCTCTATTTTTTACAAACTTCACTGTTTTTTCAGAAGGTTCTTTTAGTACTAAAGCTAAAAATATATCAATTATATCTAAAACATTTAATCTCCAGTCTCCTGAAACATTATATATTTCATTTTTATTTCCAGATTCCATAATAGCTATTATTGCTTTTATAGCATCTTCTACCCATAACCAAGTTCTTATATATTTTCCATTTCCATGAACAGGTATTGGTAAATTCTTTTTTAGATTCATACAAACAGTTGGAATAAGTTTTTCTGGATATTGATGATTACCAAAACAGTTAGTCATTCTTACTATATTATAAGTAATTCCATAAGTTCTAGCATACGCTGTTACTAAATGATCTGCTGCGGCTTTTGACGCAGAATAGGGACTTGATGGATTAAGAATATCTTTTTCTGAAAATTGTTCGCCTTTTTTAGAATCTCCATATACCTCATCAGTACTAATATGGATTAAATGTGGTCTATGGCTATCTGGTGTACGCCTTATTAGCTCTAATAAATGATGTGTACCAGTAACATTACTATGAATAAATTTGGAACTATCTGCAATAGAGTTATCAACATGAGATTCAGCAGCAAAATGTACTACATAGTCACAAATAGGCAGATATCCTAAATTATGAATATATTCTCTTGATTCAATATAGTTTGGTTTTGTTTTAAAATTAGCTGAAGCATGTCTGTCAGCTGCATAAGTATAACAATCTATATTAATTACGTTATTATTTTTAAATAAACAACGTTCAATAAAGTGTTTACCAATAAATCCTAAACCACCAGTTACTAAAATTGTTTTATTTTCCATAAGTTTTTATAAACGTATCCCAATCTTTAATATAATCCGATTCATCGTGTGTTTCTGAACATAGCGATAAACATATGGAACCTTTTGTATAATTTTTTACGACTCTCCAAATATTTGGATATAGCAAAATACCGGCTCTTGGATTAAACATTTCAACAGTTTTTGTTTCTTTACCGTCAGTTAGTTCTACAACAAATCTTCCCACTATTGGTATTAAAATCTCTTGTAAAACATAATGTGCGTGTCCTCCACGGGTTTCTCCCCTTGGGACACCGTCTACGGTAAATATTCTTTTTATTGTAAAAGGGATTTCTTCTAGATTATTAATGTAAGTAAGATTACCTCTATGATCAGAGATAGTTGGAAATTTTATTATTTCGTACATTTTTCCCTCAAAATAGTAGGTATTCTGTTGCTAGGAACCTACCGAACCCCAGAAAGATTATGCAGCTAGTGCATAATTCTCAGATGCTACGAAATTATCGTTTGCATTTATTGATTTTCTTGCGGTTAAGGTCGCTTGCGCACCTGTCTCTCGGCTTCCCTCTTATCTGCCTGTCGATCCTATTTCGCCCCCATCATAAACACACTCAGTGACTGTGTTTATGGTGGAGGCGCGGGGTACTGCCCCCCGGTCCAGTTCAGTTTTCAGTCTACGTCATCAAGACACTTAACTTCATACTCTTCCATAACATTATTATAAAGAGACTGAGCTATAGGTTCAATATCTTTGTCTGTAGTAAGATAGATACATCTTCCAATTCTAACATCTTCTACAGTTTTAAACCCTAAATTATTTAAAGCTTTAGTTGTCGCTTTTCCTGCGTTATCGAGTATTCCTCTCTTTAGCATTATAGTTATTTTATATGATTTTTGCGACACTGTCAACCCCTTTTTTAATTTTTAATAATTAAGGTATAATCTATCCTCAACCTCAAACTCTTTTAAATCAGGATCAGATGTTTTATAATTAAATATTCTAAAATCATCTGCTTCTAAATCCCATACTAGCTCCATGCCTTTTGGATAACTTTTTTCTGCACCTGCTCCAATAATACGAGCTGCTACAAATCCATTTGGTAAATCTTTAATTCTTGAGAACACCATTTCTCGACGTTCTCCATTCTTTTTCTTAAAAGAACCTTTATACGCTTTCATAAAAAAAACTCCTTCTAACATTAATTATAAATAATTATAACATTAGAAGGAGTATTTGAGAAGATTAATTTTAAAACCAGAGCTTTGCGTTCCAACTGAGAGAACGTCTCTCGCCTTCACCTCTAAAGGGGCATACTTCATGATTTAGCCAAGCAGGGAAAACATAATAGTCTCCTACTTCTGGTGTTAGTGACAATATACCAGGAAACTCCAGCATATGAGGGCTTCCTCTATCAGACCAGAGAAACTTAATTCTACCGTCATCACTGTTTGAAGATGGGCTAGTAATTTGTTCTGGAACTTTTAAATAAATTATTGAACTCAAAGCAGCAAATGGCTGACAATGATTATGTAATGGATTATAATCTCCGGCAAGTTGTTCGTTTACCCAAAATTCATAAATATCTACACTTATAGTATCATTCCATGTAGCCATAGCTTTAGGATTATAGTGCATATAAGCATTCATCCACTCTAAGCAAAGATTATTAGAAAACGTCAAAAACGCTGACATAGCTTTTGATTTCTTAGTCTCTTCTGTAAGAGGAATCAGTCTTTGTTTACCCTCTTTAATTTGTCCTGCTAATCTATCATCATATGATAACCCGTCTAAATCAGGATCATCCGATAGAATAATATCTGTCAGCTCTGTTAAAAATTTTACAGTTTGATCAGGTAGTTTAACTTTTAAGATGCCTGCTGATGTAAGAGGCATCCAATTAATTTCAACTTGCCCTTCGTTTTGGTTTTCTTCTGTCATTAGGTCCTCGCATTATTTGATTTTCGATCTTTTCTAAAGTTTTTAATCGTTTAGCATTTTCTTTTTGTTGTCTAGCAACTGCTCTTTTTCTTTTTTCTCGCTTTTTTTCACCTTTTGATTTATAGTGTTGGCGTTCTTTTAACTCAATAAAAGTATTATCTTCGTGTAACTTTCTATTTAAAAGTTTAAATGCTCTTAATGGGTCGTTATTTTTAACTATTATTCTCATTATATTTTATATACTCATTAAAGTAATCTTTAATAGTCTCCTCATAGTTTTTATATTTTGATTCCCAATTAAAAGTTTTCATTAATTTTGAAGAATCAAGTGTTCCTCTATCTTTTCCTGTTGGTCCAGATTTAGTTATGGTTTCTATATCAAACTCAAGTATTTCTTTAGCTTGATTTTTGATGACTGTTTTATCTCTTAGATATCCAGAACTTAAATTATACACTCCTGGAACCCAATTATCAATCATTTTTTTAATTACTACAGTTAAGTCCTTAATATAGATACAATCTGCTTCTTCTACATTAACTGGAGCATTATTTTTATATTGTCTTTCAATATTCATAGGCATTGGAAATTTACCATCTCCAAGCCCATATACATGCATAGGTCTAACTATAATATCTTGTTGTGTAATATATCTTTCACTATCTTTTTTGCAGTTCCCATACCAATCAACAGGTTCTTGCAATCCGTCTTCTTTAATCGCTCCTTTCCAAGAGCCATAAGACATAGAACTTGAAAAGTGTAAAATTGGTACTGACGGATAGTATAACTTTAGTTTATCTATACCATAAACAATAGACTGATATGTAAACTGTTCTAAATACTGTGATAATATAGCCTCTGATAAACTGCCACAATTAATTATTAAATCTGGATTAAACTTTATTTTTTGATTCCAGTTATCTTGGAAAGACCAACCTTTAAATACTTCAATATTTTTTATTAAAGAGTCTCTATATTTTGCTGCCTGACTACGATGTTTTAACTCAAGATCAGAGGCTTTTTGTAATCCTTGTTTACCTCTGTGAATAGCGCAAAATCCAGGATATGTATAAGACCAATTATCTAATATTAGTATATTATGTTCTTGTTTTAATACGGAGGCAATTGCAGATCCGATAAATCCTTTTCCTCCAGTTATTAGTATATTCATGTATAATCTTTTCTATTTTTTAAGATAAAGCTTCTGCTATTCTTTCTAATTCTTCATCTTTTAAGTAGTGATGAGAAGGAAGCATAACAGTAGAGGCAGTAAACTGTTCTGTCATAGGGCACCATTTTTTATTGTCATTTAGCCAATCATACTGATGGAGAGGTTCTTTAAAGAATGTTCTTGCTAAACAACCTACATCATTAAGTGATTTTATAACAGACTCTACCCTGTCAGGAGGGACCGCCATCGTATATCTCTCCCAGACATAATTATCGCCGGGTACGTTTGGATAGGGAAGATTGTTTTTATACCAAGTAGCAATTGCGTCTCTACGCTTTCTATACTCAAACTGCTCAAACAACTGAATTTCTTTTAAAAGAACGGCACAAGAGGTATTATCCATGTATGACTTAGTACCAAAGGTAATAATTTGTCCAGATTTTGCTCTGCCATGTGCTGAAGAAAGATAAACCCTTTCCTTAACGTCCTCAAAACGTGTTGCAATTGCTCCTCCACTACCAAGCGTTCCTGGATATTTTGTGAAGTCGAAGGAATAGCATACCGCTTCAGATGAGCTACCAGGGGTATAAGCATAAGGCTCTCCCATATAAAATGCTGGAGCTGCATCTTCAATTATACAAGTATGTACAAACCCTTCATTATCAAGAATAGTTCTAATATTTCTACAATCTACAATAGTACCAAAGTTATGTACTGCAATTACTGCAGCAGGCGGAGAAATTGCCTCTTTACAATAAGCTTCTAAAGAATCTATAGAAATATTACCAGTTTCGTCACAGTCTACAAAATGAAGAGTACGATTCATAAATTTTACAGCATTTGCAAAAGCACGCCATCCATAAGAAGGAACTACAATAGTATCTCCGGGTTTTGTTAAACAATGTATAGAAATTTGAAGTGCGTCAGTGCAACAATCAGTAAAGGTCCAGTATGGAATACCTGAAAGTTCTGCACATTTATCGTGAAGAGCTTGTTGTATAGGAGATAAATCTCTACCGTCTTCTGATTGATAAGGGTAATCGAGGGCTTCGTTAATAGCTTTAAGATATTCAACTCTATGACGTTCTAATCTTCTTTTGTGTGGAATAAAAGCAATTTTTTTCATATTAGTCTATTTTATCTAAAAAATATTTTTTACTTTGGATTGCCGAGATGTCAAATATCTTATTACTATAAAGAGATTTATTCATAGCAGATAAAATCTCTGATACTTTATTAGTATACACATCATATAATTGTGGATCTTTTTCTTTCATAACACTATAAACTATGCTATCTTCATTTTTAGCACTAGTAATAACATCATATCCTAGTCCGACCATCTTATCTGGTTGAAATCTGCCATCAAATTTATAGCGACAAGCTTCAATAATTTTATCTCTATAAATAGAAGTGTCAGATACATTTCCACGAATATTTGGATAGTTACTTTTTAAATAGTTTTTTAGTAAATGAACTTGTTTAATATGTAGTTTAGGTAAATCAAGTGTAGTAAAAAACCAATCTGCATATTGTGATGCACTAACTGAGTGCAAAAAACGAACATAGTAACCTGTATCATCACAATACACAGAGGGTTTTAGTTCAGCAAAAATATGACCTGATGAAGGTATATTTAAATTTTTACCGTAGTAACCTAGTTCTTGTAAAACATTATTAGTAAGTCTTCGATAGTTTCCTATAGAACCATTAAAACTTGAAGAAAATATTTCTTTATGATGTAAAAACTTTATTAAAAAATCTCGGTCAAGAGTATTTATTGTAATTTTTGTTTTTGGAAGCAGTGTTTGATATATCTTTACTTTTTGTATAGCTAAATCTATATCTTTTAAAGGGTTATCTTTTTCAACAATAAACTTATTAACTACAATCTCATCTGGATCTACTTT
>Ga0070746_10001057_pt1 | contig 16495 bp, 20 predicted proteins | sample VirMetDEL_Mar_21_FD_77016 | JGI IMG/M metagenome (GOLD analysis project Ga0070746, IMG submission 77016) | Aqueous microbial communities from the Delaware River and Bay under freshwater to marine salinity gradient to study organic matter... | ecosystem: Environmental > Aquatic > Marine >... | reverse complement strand
GCTGCATTGAATGCACCTTTACCCCACGCATCATCACGCAATTTATATAAGTCTTCGACTGCTCGTTCATGCGTTAATTCGAACTTCTTCTTGGCCTCTACCATTAGGCGCTCATATTCGCGTCTTACATGTGAATAAGAACTATTTTCCTTCTTACTCATCAGTCGAGAGATTATTGTGCAGTTTTTATAGCCTGCTTTACGAGCGGCATCTCTAAAGGTTAATAATGGATCATTCACTAAATTCCACACCATTAGGCGTTGTCGTTTAGTTAAATTCTTCTCATCTTGATTCAAATACTCAATTGGCATCTCATCAACACCTTCTTCAAGGGTAGCTTCCACATTAAGGTTTCTTTTTGGTTGTCGCATCTACTAGTCTTGCTCCAGGAAATGTTTTCGCTAGTTTAACAACGAATTCTGATTCAAGCAATTCCAATACATCTGGATGCAGCACTTTCCTTACTTTTTTGTTTTTTAGTTTTGTCATAGTTTAATTAGTTTATTGGAGTTTTGTCATAGAGTGTGTGACAAAACTAATTCCGCTTATCTAAAGGGCTACAGTATATATATTTATTAATAACCCCCCTTTTGTCATATATATTACTACTTACCCATTCCTTTTTTTCTTATGAGAGGGTGTTTACTTAATTATTTATATTTATTTTGTCACTAAGGCGCTATGACATGCAAAACTGACAAAACGCCAAAAGTCCTAATAGTAAGGGTTTCAAGCCAATAGTTTTGTCATGGGCAATGACCTTTTTGACAGAACCTAGTAATCGGGGTCAAATATGACATCATTGCGCATTTCTAAGTCAAAATTATTATTGAGAAGTTTTGATATTGCTTCAAGGCCGTGTTCAGGTGCAGCAGAGTAATTAATTATCTCGGAAACACCATAAGCAAATATCAGTTCCGACATATCTTGGGGTGAAACCCCGCGAGTTACGAAGTCTTCGAATAGACGATCTAGGCGTACCCTGGCTTCTTCATTGGAGGGTTCAGGGCGTTTAAATTTAATTACGTTAAGTTCTGCCATATAAGGCAGTATATCATTTTATAGTGTGTCTAAGTCAAAATCTAACAGGTCATCTACAAAAATCGGTTGATCTTGACCGACATATGCGCATAAAGTATTGAATTCTAAGTATTCAAATGCTTCTTCATCGGTCATGCCATCTTTAACCAATATCTCAACGCACTTGACTAACGAATAGACAAGGCGGTCTTCTTGTACGGCAACATCGTATGTTTGCCCAATTATTGCCTCATCAAACCCATCTGCTAATAACATATTCTTTCCTTAGTAAAGGTGAGGCGATAGCTTGGCCTCTTTTTTTGGCTATCATTAAGTATACCGCTGTTTTTAGAGTATTAATTAAAATACCAAAACCTAATACACCTCGTAAACTTTAATCTAGTAGACTATCAATCTCTTCAAGATCAGACAAATGCTGTTGATTAGCATTTTGCAATCTTTGCTCTTCTTCTTTTGCTTCGAGATCATCGTCTTCTGGCTCTTTATTGCGAGCCATTGTTTGCTGCAAGGTCTTTATTATTAACTTTTGATCCTCTTCATTTAACTTGGCAAATAAACCTACTATTTGCATGATAACTTCATTAACGATTGTATATTTAGAAAATTTCATACCTATATCCTTTCCACATCTGGAATATATTCATTAGGGTCAATGGCTGGATTACCGTCTTCATCGGGGATTTCCCCGCAATCAACACAATAATTTCCCTCACCAAATAAACCAACATCAGGCTCGGCTTCTTGCCATTCTATCTCACCACCGCATTCGCATTTCCAATTCATTGCTTAAACTCCTCGTATTTAAGTTTCAGAAAATCCTTATTTTTATCAAAGTAATCTTCAAACGAAGGATAAGGTTTTAGTTTATATTGATTTCTTTCTGTTCGATTTGCAAAATACATTTGCCTACTCCACATATCAAATGAAATAGTGTATTCATCACTCATCGGACACCTTCTTTGGGCGACCCACATTGACTTTTTTTGGACGATCAGAGTTATCGTGGTAATACGCTTTTGGGCTGTTACCCGCGATCAACGAGCCGTGATACTGGTTGTCTTTAGGACGCTTAAAGTTAAAATGCCATTTGATGTCATCAACGAAACTTTTTAATGCAAAAAACTCCCGCATATACATGTCACCACTAAATTCAATTGCGCCATCCAAAGCGTCGATTGATTTACAGCACTTAGCTCTAAACTCAGCTAACTCATCGTTATCGAAATCAATAACCGTTCTGTCTTTCTTATAAGTAATAATAACTTTACCGTTATGCGTTTTATATTGTTCCATCTTCTTTCTCCTAGTTTTAATGTATGAAACATAAAGTTAACAGAAGAATGGTTACATGTCCAATGATTTTATGTTATCATCATTATTCATTCAATTATTCGGAGAATAAAATGCAAGACGAAATACAGAAGTTTGCTGAACAAAACGTGGAATCTTATCGTACTAAAATAACGGTCAAGCAAAAAGAAAAGCCAGTGGCTTTTGAACCGTTTGACTTAAATCACACCGAATCTTTTTTTCAAGATTGGAAATCAATCAATCGGATAATGTCTTTCGTTAGTTACGTCAGAAATCATCATCCTGCTTTATTTGAAGAAGCGTACCAGGCTGCGTTAGATGGGAATCGGTAATCCAATACGTTGTTATCCCTTCCAACGGTTAAAACAAGAAGGGTTTTTTTATTTACCATACGATAAGACCGAGTTTGAATTGTCTTTTCGTGGTGATGACTTAAAACCAATTACTGAATACTGGATTTCTATTGGCAAGCCAAGATATGACAGTCGTAAATCTATGGCTGAAAACATGCAAATTGTTTTTGCTAAGTTTAATTATTGGCCTGAACCTTTATTAAATAAAAATATCATAGAAACTTTGTTGCTCGAATATGATGAAGAAGATAATTTATCGTATCACTTGAATCTTCAAGAAGGCGATTACTTTGGTATGCAAAAAGAGCTAGGCAAAAAAGCCAATGACCCAGAGCCAGAGATTGAAAGAGTTGAGCTTGACGATGAGATTCCATTCTGATGAAAACTATTATCAGAATTGATCTTACGTTCCCTAAAGAACCCACCTGGGTTCAAATTAGGGATTTAATTAAAAACAAATTAGAACATGATGAAATTCATTACACCAAAATAAAAGGTAAAAAAAATGAAAAAGATACCAGAACTAGAAGCGTATGAATCTACCCCAAGAGGCGATGCCCTTGTTTACAATGATATTCCTAATGAGGTTTATCACTCTGAGGTAGGCGTAAGTTCTTCTTACGTCCGTAAATTTGGTGAATCTCAACTTCACGCTATAGAAGTGGAGCAAGAAACGACTTCTGCGATGCACTTTGGTACAGCAGCACATGCCATGCTAGTCGAAGGCGAAGAGGAGTTTAATAAACAAATTGCAGTAGTGGTTGGCTCACCCTACACCAAAGCCAATAAAGAATTAAAACAAGAGTTTATTGATCGCGGTCTTATTGTAATAAAAGAAAGAGAATATCATGATATTTTTGCTATGCGAGATAACATGATTGACGAAGGCAATATGTATTTGAATGGCAATGGCAAGATCGCTGAAGCATCTTTTTTTTGGTACGAGGGTGATGTACTTTGCAAATGCAGACCAGACGTTATCTGTTCTCCTCAAGGACCGCACCAAGAAAATGATATCGTAGCGGTGGATTACAAACCCACGTTCAGCTGCAGTCCTGAAGCGTTTAAAGAATCAGTATTAAAGTATGGCTACTTGCAGCAAGCGTCTTGGTACAGACGCGGTTTACAAGCTGCGGGATACAAAGTGAAAGAGTTTGTCTTTGTGGCGCAAGAAAAGAAACCACCATACGCTTGCAAGATATTTAAAATAACCGACAAGCAAATGGATTTAGCCTGGATAGATATGAGTGAATACTTAGAAGGTATAAACAAAATTTTGAAAGGTGGTAAACCTACCATTTACAACAGTCCTAATATTGTGACTTTGGATTTTGATGAGCAAGGATAATATAAATCCAGATCATTACACCTCCGATTCAATCGAATGTATTGATGCCATTAAAGCGAGTATGAGTGCTGAACAATTTAGAGGCCATCTAAAAGCCTGCTGCATGAAATACTTATGGCGTTATGAAAATAAGAATGGTGTAGAAGACCTAAAAAAAGCCAGATGGTATTTAGATAAATTGATACAAATAAACAGCATTTAATTTGCGCAAATGTTTTTAAATCAATAACTTACGTTTGTTTTTTGTACAAAAACATTAAATAATTAAAAACTCAATCTCCTGAAACCCTTTAAACATAAGGGTCTTATAACTTTCCTTGTTTTGTGTTATACTATATGTAACCAAAGTATATAAACATTTGGTTTAGTGTTCTTTAACAATTTGGAAATCCTTTTAACTAATGTGCGAAAGCATGGGAGACAGAAATGAAAACATCGAAAGAGTCGATGGCTTGGTACAACAAAGTAAATGAAATTTGGAAATCAATTGGAGTAGAGCCTTCTATTTGGCATGGCAAGCCAGTAGATTTCAAAATTGCAAGTAAAGCGGTTAAAGCTTTATGGAAAAAAGAAATGCGCACCAAGTTCCCATACACAATTATAGAAGTTTCTGGAAATAGACATACTTGGTGTCGTAGAAGAAATTTTGTAATTAATACATCAAAAGGTTGGGCAGAAATAGTACACGGTCTTGGTCATTGGGTTGGTTATAGAAAAAAATTCAAAAGACCACATTGCGCTGAACATGCAACTTTAGAGTATAGAATGACAAAGCATGTTTCTGAAAAAGATTGGGTACAATCTTCTAATGAAAAATTATCGAGAGTTTTTGAATTAAAGCAGTAAAACTAAGAGGGCCTTCGGGTCCTTTTTTTTTAATCTTTATGCAGCTTAATAAAATACTCAGCCTCTACGACAGCTAAAGTTTTAGATCTATTTCTTTTGATGATAACTAATGGTTCATGCTTGCCGCAGTTTGCAGAAGCTTGATCGTAAGCCTTCCAGATGTTCAAAGACTCCTGGCACTTGCACTCAATGCTATAAGGGAAGGCATCTCTTGCCTCTTTAGACATAATCACATCTTCACCACCAGCACCCATTGATGTTGATTTAACATTCTCTGGATGTATATCCAATAGTTCGATGAGTTTATCTCTCATCCATTGTTGGAGTTTACGGCCTTTGGCTTTAGCTGATTGTGGTTTGATAATATTCTCCAAAAAAAATGCTAGGTTGAGCAAACAAAATGATAAAAAAAGCTCTACCGACCCCTAGCAAGCCGTCTAGGAGTTAGCTCATGCTAGGTGGCATACCTGCTGCTTTAGGTGCAGAAACATTCTCAGATTTTATAAATCGAAGAATCTTATTGCTGTCACCATAACCACTATCATCACGCTCTGGTTCAATACCCACTTTACACGTTAATTCTTTACCTTGCAGTTCCATAGCATTTATTGGTGCTTTATCAAAGTCACATGCTTTTAGTAACTGTGCAAAATCTCTATTGGCGTATCCACGAATTTCATCTTGCTTATTTTGATCCGTGTGTTGATACCAAAGATTTAAATTTGAACGCAATTTCCAACCCGCATACTTTTCGCCAGTAACATCTACTTCAACTTTCAAATAATTGTTACCTGCGGCTGAAAGTGTTTTTTCACACACTTTTATAATGCAAGGGTACTCACCTTCTGGAATCGTTGAACTTTTCTCTACTTCTTCCATGTTTATATTTAATCCGTCAAAATCACTCATTTAGCACCTCCAGATGCAAATCCTAGTTGTTTAATAATATCGGTTAAGTTAGGTGCTACAAACTCATCTAACTTTCCACTTCTGTCTTTCGCTGTGTAACCTTGTCCAATCCGAGTTTGAAACCAACGACTGATAATTTTCTTACCGTCCTTGTCTTCATCATCGAAAACACGCATACATAATACTTCATCAAAGAAGTAAGGTATCTGTGTTGGCAACTTAGCACCCACCATCATCGGTTGATAATGGAACGTCCCTGTCGCCTCATCGCGTATACTTTGTTCTTTTGCAATGAAGACTACATGGATGGGTAAATCCCTAAATCTACGCATGGTTTTTATCATAACTTCAATAACTTCACCATAAGCTCTGCGTGGATCTTTCGTCTTGGCTTTTTCTTGAGCTAATAGAATCTCTGACATTTCGGTGATGCTATCCAAGCATACCGTGTCGTATTTCAACGTGCCATTTTCTAGCATAGATGCTATTTCCTCAATCTCTGATGCTGCCTTAACCTCAATAGCGTGAAGGTTATCAGAGTTTTTGATAGATAATAAGCCACTCTCCATACTGACCACTAAAGTCTTGCCTGGTGCAGTTTTGAGAGAAGTGGTTTTACCTGCTCCTGACGCTCCGTAGATTAACAATTTAGCACCTTGTTGCTCTACTAGTTCGTTGGGAGTTTTGATGCGACTCAAAATAGATTCGCTCATTACTTTCTCCTGTTTGATTAAAAGTTCTTTTAAATTAAAAAAAACCCTGTTACACTTGGTTTTTATCAATCTAAGGACTTATTGTAACATGAGCAAAGCAAAAAGCAACCACCAATGGAAGATGAATTTTTATTTCAGGCAAGTTGAGCTTGGAAAAAAAGAACTTACGTCATTATACGCATCTGGCTTAGAACCAGAATTTAAGGAGAAAGAAGTGCAAAGATACACCCTGAAAGAGTACATTGAATTTTTAGGCACAGAAGCTGCTGCCGAACTTTTTGACAGTAAACCAGATACGGTTAAGTCTTGGCGGTATGGTATGCGTCAACCTTCAATCCAACAAGCTAAAGTTATTATGCAAGTAACAGGTGGAAAATTAGATTTTGAATCAATCTATGGACCAATAGATGCAGAAGAAAAGCAAAGTTAGTGCTAAACATAAAAGCCACTGCGCAGGATTCTGCGTTGGAGCTTGCTCTTGCGTATGCTGAAGAGGGTTATTCACCTGTACCTTTATTAAGACACAATAAAGTGCCGCCTAAACATTTAGGCAGTTGGCAGAAATACAAAGAGCAACAACCGACAACGGAAGATATTACCCGATGGTTCGGGGGTCGTGACGATTTAGTCGTGGCACTGATCTGCGGTAAATTTATAGTAGTAGATGCTGATACACCAGAAGCCTGTATCTGGGCGGAAGAGAACTTACCCAATACGCCATGTAAATGTATTACTGGTAAGGGTATGCACTATTACTACAATAATCCTGAAAATTATACAACCTACGTTGCGCGTAGAACCGAGACATCAGACCCCGCAAAGCTTATTGATATAAGAGGCGTGGGCGGTCTTATCATTGCACCGTACAATATTCATGCTACTGGTGCTATTTATGAACCCAAGTTCATAGACGGATGGGATTGGCACAATACCAGTGACTTACCCAATCTAACCAAAGAGCATTGGGTAATGATTACGGGTGCTGAAAAATTAAACGGTAAGGCCATCACTTCGCCTTTCTCCATGAAAGGAGTGTTGGCAGGCAGTCGTAATGACAATGCTGCTAGGTTGGCGGGTAATTTGATTGCTAAAGGTGTTAATATTGAAATGGTTGAGTTCTTTGTGCAATCATGGAATCAACAAAACAAACCACCGTTACCAAGATCAGAAGTATCCACGACTGTTAATTCTATTTTAAAAACGCATGAACGTAAAAACCAACAAGCCCCTGCTTTCATACAAAAGAAATACAAAGTGACTAAGCCTGAAGCACTCTATGATCCACCAGGTATCATCAAAGATATCTTTGAGTATTCAGAATCTATTGCGCAGATACAGCAACCCGCTTTATCCATGCAGACCTCATTAGCATTAGGCTCAGTAGCATTAGGTCGAATGTACCGTACCGATATGAATAACTTTTCATCTATGTATTTTATGTGCATAGCCAAATCAGGTCAGGGTAAAGAGAATGTTAAGACCACCATTGAATCAATTCTAGATTGTTCTGGTCATGCTGACATTATGGCGGGTGATGGTTATACCTCATCTGGCGCGGTCTATTCTTTACTCAGACACAAGCCAACACATATAACCGTAATGGATGAATTTGGTAAACGCTTAGAAAGTATAGCCAAAGCATCTAACTCTAACAAAGAAGACGCTCTACAAGTGCTTATGGAGGCGTGGGGTCGCTGTCATGGAACGATTAGACCAGACAACTACTCTTTGATGACATTGACCGTAAAACAACAGCAAGAGGCTATAGATCGCTCCACCATAAAGCCAGGCATAACATTGGTTGGCATGTCAGTACCGAGAAACTTTTACGGTGCGTTATCGACAGGTCGAATTGTAGATGGCTTTCTAAATAGATTTATTGTTGTTGAGTCAAAGTTACCACGAACAGTCGGCAGAATGGTTCCATACGTTGAGCCTAGCCATAAGATATGTGAGTGGGTCAGAAAAGTAAGACAAACAAAAACAGAAATGGAACAGCTTGCTAGAGATAACTCGGAGATTGATTTTAAACAAAGAATTATTACATTTGATAGCAGCTCTAGAGAATTATTAAACACATTAGCTCACGAGTTAGTTGCACAACAAAACAAATTAGAAAAAGACGGCTTGGAAGTGTTGCTCTCTAGAACACGTGAAAAAGCCATGCGTTTAGCTTTGATCTGCCAATTAGCAGATAACCCACTATCCAAAATGATTACAGGTGATATAACCAAGTGGGCGATTGATTACATTTACTATTACGATCAAATGATGGTGCAGACTTGTGAGGACAAGGTAGCGGGTTCTGAAACAGAAAGCCGTATCAAACAAGTGCTTAGTTTCATTAGAACGCAAGGAGAGATTGGCATCAGTCGTAGAGACATAGACAGGCGTGAGATATTCAGATCAATGAAATCATTTGAGGTCAAAGAGATTATTAATCGTTTAATGAATGCAGGTGAAATTCAAGAAAAGGATGTTCGGATTAAGACCACTGGACGGCCTATGAAGAGAATTGTCGCTATTGATCCTAACTTCTTTGATGATTAAGCGCGTGCCATTAACTCAGCTATTTCTTGGTCTATTGCACTTCTTTTGGAAACTAAGCCACCTCGATTAGCGTTCATTCTGGCAGCAATATCTTCATTGGCAATTGAACCGCCTAATAAACTTCTACTCATAGGAGCTTGGGTAGGTGCATTTGCAATTGGCTGTATGTCGGGGATGTTTAGGTTTAGATTAGATGGTCTTGTAGGCAATTGATCTATAAGACCTTGAAATTGTTGATTGGTAGGTAACTGTTGTCTTGCTTGATCTACAATACCTGTTTTATTAACTTCGCGTAAAACCTCTTCGCCAAATTCTTCTGCTCCGCCCATCAATTCAGTAACACCCGCTATTCTTAATGCTTTAGAAAAAGCACTCATTACTTGTGCAATTGAACCTTTATCAGTTTTAGAAAGTAAACTAACTATTTTTGGTTGTGCAAATAAAGTTTTATAAACCGTTAATGCTACTACGGTTGGTAATAAATTCATGTTGAAGAATCCCGCTGCTAATGTACCTGCAACAATTGAACCCGCACCTGTCTTTTGAGCGCCTGCAACAGTTGTACTCATCGCGCGAGAAAAACCTGTTAAAGACATGACCAGTTCTTTACCAAACATTGCTTCTAAAGTTTCTGGACCATACGATTCTAATGCGCGTTCTAAAACATTAGGTTTAAAAATATCAGTCAATTCTTTACTGCCACCAGGCATACCTTTACTTATTAATTTTCCTAACGCTTCTTCTTGCACGTTTAAAAATGCTTCGTCACTAATTAATCCTTTTAACTGATTTATTTCTCTTGCGCTGTTAGGTCTAAATATAGTCTTAACAATAGTTTCTGGTGTGGCATTTTCAACATTTCTCATAAATGCAGATTTCTCTAATTTAAGGAGATCGTCACTGGCTTTTGCTTGCGACTCTAAGGTATCTAAAAATTTATTAAAACTAGGAGCTAATCCATCTATGTCAGAAGAACGTATACTATTAACTGCTTTTAAAATTCCATCAGATGAAAGTTTAGGATCATACTTATTTAATTGTGTAAAAGTACGCATCATTTTATCGTAATTATTACCTAACAATGGCTCTAATGTACTTTTGTACTTTGTAATATTTCTTATGTATTTACCTGGTGATAAAATACCTGTCACTGGATCAGTTGCTGTATCTACCGCATCTTTGAATAAACGTCTGGTTAATTCTGCACGTAATTGATTCGAAGTTTTTTCGCCTGATGGCCCTCTTTTAATTGCTTCTAAAATAAATTTCATGTCACCACCTCTACCAGGTTTCAAGACATACTCATATACATCAAGCGGATCAACACCTTGACCTTGAGCTTGTGTTTTTATTTTTTGTACTCTAGCGTTATTAAAAGGTTCTATTGCATCTCTATATGCTTTTTGTTCTGCTCTAAGTGTTTCTCTAATTGTTTTTATAAATTCTTTATCTTTTGCAGATAAATTAATAGAATCTTTACCAACAACAATTTGAAGATTATTTTCAGCATTGTCAATAATTTTAGTAACATCTTTTAAAATGTCATCATAGAATTGACCACCTGATCCTCTACCTTTTAACCCTTGAACCGCTTTTACATTTTTTAACGCTTCTTCAATTTTTCTAAGTTGACTTAAAGAAGCTCCTTTTGAGTACGCACCACTACGTATTTCCTTTGCCAAACCTTGAATAATTCCCAAACTTACATCATCTTCATTGTATTTTAACAATGGATCTAATCTAGTTAGTCTATCTTCAATTTTATCAGCAATTGGTTTTAGGTCTGCTCCTAAACTAGCTTTCCATTTTTGTAAAATTGGCGCACCTTCAATTTTAGCAATGCTGTCATCTATGCCTTCATAAACTTTTTGATGATGTTTAATTACATCTTTATAAGCTTGTTTGATGGTATTTTGTACGCTTGCACCAAGCTCGGCTTTATCCATTGCGTGCATTATTGGTCCAAAACCACCTGTTTCAGAAGATAAATCCAACATTACTTTATTTAAATAATCACTTACTTCATTTTTTGTTTTTTCTAGACCTTCTCTTGCAGCTTTAACTTCAGCAGAAGCAAGATTTAAATCGCCAACTTCAGAAACTCTTTTAAAAGCTATCTCTTTGTCAGTTAATTTTTGTTGCAGTTTAGCTAACATTGCCATGTTGTAATCAATTAAACCTTGTTCTCTGCCTGCTTTACCAGCAATGGTTTCACCAATACCTTGCATCCTTCCTGGTATTGCTCTTTGTAAAAATGCTTGACTAACAGAACCTTTAGCATCTAATTGCATAATTTCACCGTTTTTTACGGCTTTGTTAATTTGTTTTTCGGTAGCTTGCTTACCTAATTTTGCATCTAATCTCAACACATCATCCATCGCGTAACCGTTAGCTACAATCCAACCATCTCGCATAGCAGACGCTGGTGCTTTAGCACCAAAAAACGCACCGTATGCTAATCCTGCTGCTTCCCCTATACCTTGAGCGCCAACCCCAAAATAAAACTCATTTCTTAACATTTTATTTTGTTCTTCTTCAGTTTGAGTTTGCAGACCTTTGCTTGTTTCATACGCCTCTTCAGCCGCTTTACCGCCTGCTGTACCTATACCAGAGGCAACAGTTCTTGCAATTCTTTTATTTCTAACCAACATTTGAAGTAGTTTTACACCTCTGACATGCGGTGACATTGCAGCAATAGCGCCAAATATAGGACCAGCAATACCCGCTAAGTCAGCAAAGTCTCCTGTAGAGAATCCTCTTTCATCTATAACTACATTTTTATCGGTGAGGTCTGCCTCATCATATAAATCTTGTTCATATAAACTTCTTTGGCCATTGGGAGTTAGGGCTAGGTTGCCTTTGCTGTCATAAATGAAACCATCAGATCCTACATACTTTTTAAGTACGTTTTCTTTTTCTATTTCTCTACCTGATTGATCTCGACCTTCAGCAATACCAATAAGACTTCTTACTTTTATATTTTTTAAACCTTTTTCGTAATCAAAAAAAGAATCATCAAAGATTTTAGAGCTTTCTTTTGTGTTAGATTCTTTTGCAAGATATTCTTTTACTAATTGAATAGCTACATCTTCTTGTCCAGGCTTACCCTCAACTTCTATAATTCTTCCATCAGGTGTTTGTACTTCATAAATCATTTGATATATAGTCTAATTCTTTCGCCAGACTCATCTGTACTTTGTACCATCGGAGTTCCTATTTTGAAAGGAGCTTGCACTCCAAATCTTGTGTATGGTTGTAAAGCTGCATCGTAATTACTTTGTGCGTTTGTGAATCTATCATTTGCTCTTCTTCTGGCTAATTTTATTTTATCAAGAACAGTTTCTTTATCTGCTTTGAAATCAATAGCTCCAATCAAATTACCTGCTATTTGCCTATCTAAGTTAGATATTGTTCTACCGCTTTCACCTAAGATCGCTTTAATTTCACCATTTTTTATATCTTCAAGTATATTTTTGGCTGCTTCTCTTGCAGAAAGAGGTACATCTTGACCAAACTGTCTCAATGCTTTATTAAAATACTCTTGGAACAAAGGAGACAAACCTGTTACATCTCCAGTTCTTACAAGTCTTTCAGCTTCTGCAAGCGCACCTAATACAGCATCTGATGTTTCTACTTCAAAGACTGTTTTTGAAAGTGCTGTTGAGTATTCGTTTTGTTTATTTAAAAACTCTTCTTTGCTTTTAAACTGCTCCATAAACATTTTTTCAGTTAAATCACCTGTTTTAGAAGCGGCAGCAGCTTGTGCTGCTCTTAGGGCTACTTCTTCAGCGTATTTCTCTTCGGCTGCACCAGCAGCACCTAACGCTATCCCTTGTCCTAATTGACCAGTAGTTGTTAAGCCTTTACCAATGTTACGTACAAATCTTAAAAAATCAGGGCTGCGTGTAAATTGAGCAAAATTTCTTTTTGGTGCATCTTCACTTGTAATATCTTCGGCTACTTCTTCGGCTGTTACATCTTTGACTAATTCTTCATCTGTTATATTTTTTGGTTGCTCTTTATCATCTACAGAAACTTCGGTGACAGAAACTTCTTGATTAGCAGCATCTCTGCCTTTTTGACCGCCTCCGCCTGCTATAGACTCGTTACTTGAATCAAAACTACCTTTAACTGTAGCATTTGCATCAGTTGCATTAGGTGTAGAATTTACAGCATCTAATTGTGTTTGTATTCCCATTAAATCGTTAAGTTTGTCTGTACGCAATTCAAAACCAGAAAGAGCATCAGCTATAGTGTCACCAAAGTTGTTTGTATTAAAGTTTTTTATTAAAGCATCTACTTCTTCTGCACTTCTACCGCCAGTTTCTACAAAACCTTTTGGATCACCACCCATAAATTCTGATTGTACAAAAGGAACATCTTTAGTATATTTATCAAAAGCTCTTTGACCTGTAAAAAATGGCACTATTTTTTTTAAATTTTCTTTTCCTAATTCTCCAATAGTAGCTATACCTAATCTTGCCATATCTCCAAAATCAGTATTTTCTTGGCCTAACATTTTTAAAAATCCTGGAGTGTCTCTTTCTCCAAAATCTTTTAAAACTGCTTTTACATTTGTTCCAAGCTTTATGTTAGGCGAATTAAGAATTGGGTATATATTATAACCATCACCAGCTTCTCCACTTTGTATTGCTTTTATTTCTTCAGTAAAATCAATCCTTTCGCCATTACTTAATTCAATTTCATTTGGTAATAAAACGTCATTTATTTTTTCAAATAGAGCATCAACATCAGCATCTGGAATTAGACCTTCTTCTGGCATTTTTTGGAAAGGAGGAAAATTTTGATCTGTTAATTGTGAAGCTAATCCACCACCCATACGATAATCTGAAGGATTTTTCTGATTCAAACCAGAACCTTGTACAATCAGATCAGGCAATAAATTACCATCATCACCAACATAATTAGGATTTCTTGGCAAAATAAATGGATCAATATTTACTACATCACCATTTGCAAACATTTTTCTATTTAAAGTATTCATTAGGATAACGGTTGATTGTATTGAGGTTGATTTCGATTAGCAAAATTACCGTAAGTAGAAAAAACTGTGCCTAACCCCATACTTAATGGATCGGCTGGCATACCATATTGTTTATTTACATCGGTAAATCCAGGTTGATATGCAGGCAAGAATCCTCTTGCATAAGTAGCTGCTGTAACTGGAGCCATTCTATCTTCCATGCGTCTATTATAATCACTATCAAGACCTGCTTGACTAACACCTCTAGCAACGCTACCAAGTCCAGCTAACTCATCTCTTTGTCGAGCGCCTAATCCGTATTGAGTAGAACCTAAACCGCCTATTTGTCCGCCGTATCCAGAAATATCAGAACCAATACCTCTAGTCAAAGCTGATCTCGTAGCGCCTATACCACCTAACTGATTACCAAATTGAGACAAAGTATCGCCATATCGTTCTCTGGCTTGTTGCTGTCTTCCAAATTCACCCATCGCACTTGATTGAGCATTCTGAAAACCGCTTGAACGAATACGTGCTAACGCTTCACCAAGCCCTCTACCTAAAGAGGAACGTCTTTCATCAGCCGTTAATCTAGCTCTTGAACCAAATGCTGATTCGCCACCAGATTGTATGTCTCTGGCACGTTGCGCTACATCAGCAATATCGCCTTGTTTAAAGACATCATCCATAGTCTGTTGAACTACTCTATCTTCAAACGGGTCGAAATAAGCTTGTGTCATGGTGCTAGGATCAAATTGCATACCCGCAGCTTGTCGTGCCTGTTCAGTTGCACCGCCTAAATATTGTTCTTGTCCAGCAAAATATGGTTGTGCTATTTGGCCTGCTCGTCTAGACATACCTAAACCTTCTAATATGCCACTTTGTTGTGCATCTAAATAAGGTTGATAAGAACCAATGCCGCTATACGCGCCTTGCATTGCTTCCATTTCTAATGGTGATAAGCCAGCTACTTGTTTACCAATAGCAGGATTATCTAAAAAAGATTTTTGTGCAGCTTCATAAGCTGTATTTATTATCCCTGGTGTATCAGGAGAGCCAAAATAAGCTTCTCTTAAATTAGGATCGGATATTCTTTCTGCTCGATCCACTTGTGTCATTACTGGATTAATTTGATTTGTTGCTGGATTATTAATACCAGTAATACCAGCGTTTGTATTTGTAGGCATTACTACTCCATTTTGATTAACTGGTGCTTCTGCTGCTATAGGTTGCTGATTTGGTTCAGTCAATGTAACTGGTGGATTATAACTAGTATTAAAGTAATCTCTGTAAATATCACTCTGGTTCAGTTGGTCAACTGTAGGACCCCTAGCCATATCATCGGTAGGTCTATATTCTGTCTGATTCATTCCATTTCCAAGATTAAAGAAATTGCCACCTTGTTGTGGTGCTACTGGCATTGGCTGTAGTTGTCTCATAGCTGGCTGTGGCAGTCTTACTCTATCCTGACCTCTGCCTTTAAATTCTCCTCTTTGATTTGATCGCGCCATTACACTGCCTCAAATATGTTCATTAGTTCACGCATGTTAGTAACACCGCGCTCTCTATCTGAATCTGTTGTTTTGATTAATTCTATACCTTTTTTGGTTTTATTCAAATCATATGCGCCTGCGCCTTTTGTAGCAGCAGCCGTCATTACGAATTCACCATCGGATAACATAGCGGGTACATCGTCTGAGGTTCCAGTTCCAGGACCTTCAGATTCGCCACCTTCACGCATATCTAGTTCGGCTATACCGCCTTCACTAAAATATTGTCTAGAAATAAGACCACCGCCTGCAGCAGCTACTGGTCGATTCATAGCATCAAAGTCAAAAGATACTGGTTTTGGACTTAATCCAAACTCTTCTCTAGTACCACCAGTGCCAAGAGCATTAGCTAATTGGTATCTACCTAAAGAATCCATTGATACTTGCGGAGTGTCAGCTAAACCGCCTTGTTTTCTTTTAGTATCGTCATAAACAGCTTTACCTAAAAGACCTATTCCTGCCATACCCATAGCACCGCCAGGAAAATTACCAAACATACTTTCTTTACCATAAGCATCTTCTAAACCACTTTTGCCACCGAATCCAAAGTAATCACCAATTTTTTTAATAAAATCTGGTGTTCCACTTGCACTAGGGATGCCACCTGTAGTGGTTGTTACTGTATTTGTTGGAATTTGATCTAAAGGAATAATTTTACCAGTTACTTTGTCTCTATAAAATTCATTGCCAATATCCCCATATTCTTCCACTAATTCATATCTGCTAGGATCAGGTACAATGCCGACTGTTGGATTAATAGTTGATACTGTCCCTGTCATTGGTGGGATACCATATTTACCAGCAGCATAAGTTCCAATACCACTTAATAAAGCATCTTCTGTTGACCCGCCAGTTGCTTTTGATGTTGCAGCCGCTATTGCTGCTTTAGT
>Ga0070746_10001055_pt1 | contig 16504 bp, 3 predicted proteins | sample VirMetDEL_Mar_21_FD_77016 | JGI IMG/M metagenome (GOLD analysis project Ga0070746, IMG submission 77016) | Aqueous microbial communities from the Delaware River and Bay under freshwater to marine salinity gradient to study organic matter... | ecosystem: Environmental > Aquatic > Marine > Coastal... | reverse complement strand
TTTTTGCATCAGCAAGAATTAGTTCGTTTCTGACGAACGCAGCACCTTTTCCTAATGATATTTTTTTAGGTGGACCCAAAGCCAACTTTGCAATAGTGGGCCTTGGACGTTTGGTAAATGTTACGCTAACTCTGGATGTTTGATCCCCAAAGTTATACCACATTTCTCGTCTATTACACCAAGTTCTAGGTATGCCTAAATAATCATCATAAGAAGCATTGTCATTTTCTACATCTGGATATATATTAAGACCATAACCCATTTCATTTTCTGGAGTGACACCTGCCAGAATCATCATGTTAACAAGAAAAGGATTATGAAACTGCAAATAAAGCGAACCTTCGCTTAGGTATTTTGTATCAACTAAATGCGTGTTTCCTCCGGGCCATACTGTATCCTGTGATCCAAATCCGGGTACACCTACGTATTCACTCGGGTCTTGTACAATAGTTGTTGAGGTTGAAAATCTTTTCATGTCTTTGTTGACTATGTATTCATCTCCCCAAGGTTCAAACACTATATCGTATCTAGGCTTAGTAAAATTCACCGTTTCTGTGGTGCTTATAAATATATCTGATAATCTGGTATTGGTGTTGTCTACATCTTCTACATTTTTTATATTTATTCGTATAGTGTTGTTAACATAGTTTTCATGAGCAATACTGCTTGATGAAGTACACCCAAAAGGATTGTCACTGTCTCGTCTGACCACGCTTGAAGAACTGATATTTACAACTGGTTGGCTCACTAGATTAGCATCTGGAAATAGTTCGTTCAAAACTTCGGTACTATAACCTCCGTAACTTTTCATCCTTCTACAAGGCGTTTTCTCTACGCTTACTTGGCTAACATATGGTGATGTACTATTTGTTTCAAAAAACTGTTTACCTCCATCCGATCTTATAGGATAGGTGCTATCCCAAATTAATTTTTTAGGTTCACAATCTTCTAGCGTAGGAAAGGCTTCGCAACGAAATGTTGACGGATTATCAGTTTGTATTCGGTATGCGTCTAGAACATATATTTTAGGCTGATTAAAATTTCTGCTGTTACTAAAAGAATTAAAAGACACTCTTAAACTCGCAGAATTACTTGTAAAATTTGTTCCACCAAAACCGACTTTTTCTAAATTTTTACTTCTATAGTAAACACCTCCTTGGTTGTTCATGGCGACGGTTAGAGGAAAAGAATTATTATCAACAAGAATTTTGTAATATCTAGACAACCTTAAAGTATTATCTGATATAGCATAACAAGGGTCTGGTTCTTTTGTTTCTTCATCGAACTCGTTGGTTAGACAATCACACAGTTTTACATCAGAGCAATCTGTGGCCCCACCATAATTAGCATAACTACTATATTGATCACACTCATCACAAAATGATCTAGCACTGTTTTGACTGGCATTAACGCTTCGAGGATAATAACTACTGAGATTGTACATTCCTGATTGTAAATATTCGCTATATAAAGTACCTTCTACCCCCGCTCCGTTCTCAAACCGCAAATTACTAAATGCCACTGGTCCACTAAGGTCGCATTTGGTAACACCATCGTCTGTTTCACAGATCACTTTGTGTCTGGGTATAATATTTCTTCCGTCTGAATTTTGTATTATTTTAATATTGTTATAATATATGCTAAAATCTGGATACCAAGGAATAAAGCCACGATAGTCATCGCTTGCGTTGTTTGAATAGGAGTTTAATATTTCTGGCTTGGAAGTCCAATCATACAAAAAATCAAAACCGATATGGGCTTCAGAAGTATTTATTTCTGAAAAATTAATACTCTGTTGAGGAGAATAGTAACTTCCATATTTATCGCTAATGGTTTTTGCCAGATCGTCCCAAGTGTTACATAAATAAAGATTTCCAAAACTAGCATACTTTTTATCAAAGGCATTCATGTCTGAATATTGAGGCTGTAAATAGCCACCATACTCCCAAGGAATTTGTTTTTCTGAGGTTAGTGGATTTGACTTGTGCAAATCTACAGTAATTTTATCTACCAACGGATGAGTTGCTACAAACATTGCCTGCTTCACTAAACTGTAAAGTTCATTAGGAGGTTGTTGTCCAGCATATTCGATTTGGCTTAGAGTTTTTTTGAGTTCATTAAACGCTTGATAAAATTTAGGATATAGGTTACATGACACATAAACAGCCAAACTGCCATGTGGAATAGTATAGACACTGCCGCTTTCCATAAATTTTACACCTGATGGACACCTTTTTTCTCCTCTTCTAGTGGTTTGAGGGGTGTCACATAGATTCTCAGGTTCTACGGGTTCAATTTCTGCTATAAAACAATCTCCAGAAGGAACATAGGTTTGATAAGGTAACTCTGAGCCATTTGGTTGATCAGAGTTTAGAACCCAAGCGATAGGACATTCTTTTATATCCCATCTCCAATAGGATAGCCTCTTCTTCTTTTGTATAAAAACATTGTTGTAAGTATAACCATCAAAGCCATGTGGTTTTGTAAAAACTTCTGGTTCTGGTAATTCTAATTTCCAAGAGCCTCCATTCTCTATTTTGCCTTCTCCGATAATTCCATCCATAATACCGCTATATCCAGAATATTTAACTTCCCAATCTTCTGCATTGTAATAAGGGCTACCTATATTAAACAGTATGAAGTTACCTGCGGTTTTATGTGCTATCTGTGCTTTTTTTAGGGCTAGACCATGATCTCTTTCATTTAGATATTGGCTACTAGACGGATCATAGTCTGTCTCTCCCATTCTTGGTAAAATTAACCAATCTGTATATCTTTCGTTGCCATCACTAGAATCTGATTTAGCAACAGTAGCAAAACCTACTCCTTGGCCTTGTGTTAAAGGAAACTTACCTGTAAACTTATTGTCTAAAATATCTTCTGCATATTGTGTTAAGAGGTAGGGTATTCCGTGGTTAAGATCACCTTGATGAGTCGTAACATCACACAGTCCTCCTTCGCATCCACCCTGTCTAGTCGCACCTCTTTTCCCTTGGTTTGCAAATAGTTGTGTGCTTGCAATATCACTATTTAATTCAGGAAACCAACCATCGCAATAAGAAGTGTTTAGATTTGTAAAATTAGGATCATCAACAGACCGATCTGTAAAATCAGAGTCTTGGCAATTAATAGGGTCGAAGAGAGTAAAGCCTGTAATTCTCGGAGAACTAAGGTTTTGAGTGTAAGAAAATTGATATGGCTTCGTTGATTCATCAGCCATAATTGGTAGCCAACCGGGAACGGTAACATTACTAGTTGCTGATAGACAAGCACTATTAAAGATAGACCTGAATCCTGCTGTCGTTTGAATATCATAGGTTCGATTTTGACTTAAAGTACAACATGCCATTAGTAATCCTCATTAACAACTACTTGCTTGAACAACCCAGTTTCCATCTATAAACATAAAAATAGCGGCTGATCCTATGTTTATTCCTACTTGCAGAGGGTTTATAAATCCTACATCATACTGTGCATTATTAATATACACCGAAGCACTAGATTCAGCATTAATAACACCAGATGTTACTGTTGTATTATTGAATATGGGGTTGTAAAACCCTGAATCTGTATTATATTTCGCATAAACAGTTGCTCCGCGAGGAGCACTAAAAAAGCCATTGGGGTCTTGTACAAAAACCAATTTTCTGTAGCCATCAGGTAGAGGGTCGTTTCCATCTGCTGCGTCGGTTAAGACTGCTCTTACAGGTGTGTCTCCCTTTAGGTCGTTCTCTAAAGTAACATAAACATCATCGTATCTTGTGCCAACAGTCCAAACTTTTGCTTGACTATTCCATCTTAGGTCAACTGGGCCTACAGGCCAAGTATTAGGAGCACTAGCCCAGTTTTTTGCAAACGCTTGTTCAGGAAATGGGTCTGTCCATGTTCCATCTGCGAGTTGTGTTTGGTTTTTATATACTATTCCCCCATTGGCATCTGTTATTGGCGAGCCGTCGTCTCCATACTGTATGTCTCCAGAAGCATTAGGAACAGGATAGCCATCCACATCATATCCCCATCCATGAATCATCAGAGGACCACGCAAACCCATAAACCTTGCATTGTTAGAGGCTTGAAAGTCATCAGGAGTACTTTGATTCGTTTGATAACTAATGTCATAATCTGAATAGTTTTTCTGTCTATTGGTTGTGTTGTCTATAAACAAATCTTGGCCTTGATCTGAATCTGGTGGCAGCCAGCCTATGCCAACCATTCTGATAGAATGAGCACACAAATCTCCTGCTTGTCTATTAACAGATACCGCAAATTCACCAGTGCTTGACGACATAACCACAGGCGTTAGTGTAGTATAGTTAATTAAAACCTTAGAGTCTTGACATGGATCGTCAGCGGAAGTGATTGAATTACCTGCTAATTCTGAATCAGTTCCTCTGTCTATGATAAACGGAGGTGTTCGCATAGTCGATAAACCAGCACTTGCCGATCTTTCTTTTGCTTTTTCTCCTGAGTCTACACAGAATGTACAATCTGCTGTTCTAGTAACAGTTATATCCACTGTGCCTGCAAACGTAGGAAAATCTGGAATGCTGCCTTCATCTTGGTCCTGCGACACTTTGTAATTGTAACGTCCTGTTCCACGACAATATGGACAATGCTGTCTGTCGTATTTAGTAATATTAAACGTAGAACCAAATGGACTAGGATAAAAAGATATAGGAGATATTATGCCATCTAGACTCATCATAGAAGTAAGGTTATATGTCTCTGGTTTAATTTCCTTACCTGCAAATTCATTTGCTTTAAAGATAGTAGTTCTTGAAACGTGCTGATAGGTCTCTTCAGGACCAGTATTAGAACCTCCAGTAGAAGTTCTTAAATGCCAAGAAGGATTAAAATTATTAATATCTGGCAAACTTGTGTTTCCTGCAATGAAAGGAGCAGCACTTCCCACCATTGCTTCAACAGGGCTGGTCTCTAAAATTGGAGACTGAGTAATTTTAACATCCGTATCCCCCGATGAACCAGTGTTTTTTGCTTGATTCTCAGGTCTTTGAAGAATTTCTCCTTGAAGTTTAGCCTGTTCATTTCTAAACTCAGTTGCGGTTTTCGCTAATTCAGCAATCTCTTTTGCTCTTTCGTTATTGTAAAATCCTACTTTCTTAACATAAGTTCTTAGAGTATAATTGGTATTAAATCCTCCTTGTGCATTGATACTTGCATTGAGACTATTAATAACCGGACCAGCCCCAGCAAGAAAGTCACCTATTGTTACTGGAACACCATCGGCAGCAAGTATACCCGGAACTGAAAAACTGGCTTTCTCTAAAGATTGTTGTGCTTTAAGTGATTCTGTAACTTCTGTCAATTTAGCATAGTCTAAATATTCTATTCCACCATAGTTCCAAGGAACAGCAGCACCATCATATTTTACATCTACTCCTCCTACCATATTATCTGCTAGTGTTGCAGAAAAAATAGGATTACCAACATTAAAAATTTCAGTCTCTACAGTACCCGGAACGCTTGCCCAAGGTCCATAGTTTTGTGTATTGTATTTTACAGGTACGGCTGCAAACACTGGTATGGCGAAAAGACCTCTTGTAAATACATAATTGTCCTCTTCTGTGTTTGTTCCTGAACCCGATTTCAGTCCTCCTGCAAAATTATTTCTTTGTTGCCTATGCCTTTTTACCTCTGCAATCATTGCCTTTTTTGTCGCTGGCTTGCCATCCTCGCCTGTAATTGTTACTCCCCATTTCCAATCATTTTTAAAACCTGATTCTCTAGGAATTTGATAACCCGAAAACTGTAATAAAAATTTTTGCAAAGTTTTGCAAAACTTAACACTCATTTCTGCTTGTTGGTCTACTTTGCTGTTTCCAGTAATTACCACGCAGGGTCCACCTCCATGCATTCTAGAAAAACCAAACTGTTTAACTTTGTTTTTAGGATTAATATCTCTAAGACCTGCTCTGGTATATACCTTTCTGTAGTGAGTATTTTGTCTTGTCATCTCTTGGTGTGCCTCTTGAATACCATTATATGGTGCTCTGTTTTGACTCACCGGATATCCTAAAGACGCATAAAAAACATTTCTGTCGTTGACCATGCCTATAGCATTAAAATAGATAGCCTCAGACTTGTCTAATGATTCTATATCTAAAGGATTATACCACCCATTTTTTCTTGGGTCTATATTTACAGATGGTCTATCATTTGTCCCCTTTGTTAGGCCTTTCGTTTCAGGATTTCCGTTGTCTGGTCTGGTTTCATCTGCATCACCCACAGGGTCTTTGGCAGGAGGTGTGTTTGCACCGCCCTCGCCATCAGGGTCTCTACCCTCGTCCGCATCATCTGGATCACCCCCATTATCATCATCATCATCTACCTCCGGTTTAGGAGGACAAACTTCTGGCAAAGGCATTGCTGTAATATCGTCATCTGTTACTACTTGTTGTTGAGGATCATATTCCCAATTTGCTAAAAAACCTAGAAGAGGAGGAAATGTTCCGTTTTCATTTGCTAGATAAGTAGCATATCCTCCACCAAAAACCATAGTATCATCTAAAGGATTTCCTTCTTCTTCCCATCCAGATTCAGCAGGCTCATAATTATAAACACGATTTCCTGAACGGTCTATGAAAGAAAAAACTTGAGGCATACGAATTAGATATTCTTTTGAGTGGTATTGACCTATATCTTCAGCAATAAACTTTTGTAGTTTTTGTATTTCTAATTTAAGTCTATAGTCAGTTAAAACATCGTTTTGAGCACCAATAGTCAATGCATCTGTGCCATCGGCATCTTCGAGTAGTTTTTTTGCGGCTGAGTCTATATTACCAAATTTATCTGCTTTATTTAAATCTTTTACTAGTGAGGGTGTTCCCTTCAGTAATTTGTCTGCTACGCTTTTACAAAAGGCTTGTCCTATATAATTGTAAAAATAAACGGCTGTCATGCTTTGAAAACCTTTTGTGTAATCATCATATAGCCAACTTAGAAAAACTTCAATACTAGACATTGCTGCCCTAATCTCATATTCCGTTATAATCCATTGAGAACCACTTACAGTAAAAGGAATTTTTTCATTATCATCATCGCCAATTACTTCTCCTTCATCATCTTCGTCCTCCACTGCTTCCGAAGGTTGTGCAAAAGTAGGAGTGTCATAACTACACCAAGTTCTCCAATCCATAATAGAAGTCATAACCTGTATTTGACACATAGCACGATCATAATATACAAGCCTGATGTTTCCAGTAGAGTCCTGTCCATAATAAGGACTGATTAAGTCAGAACATAAAGGATATGAAAAACCTAGTCCTAATGACTCTACATTGTCTGTTGCCCCATCTGGCTCTGACGAAGCAGGGTCGCTTTGCGGATAATTAATATTTAATTTATTATACGCATAGTTTCCTTTCTTTCTAACTGCTTGAGGTTGATTGTTTGTGTCTTGAAAAAATTGATCTGATGTAGTTTGCTGTGCTACAATACCTGCCCCAACCCGATAACTTTTATACCATCTTACGTCAGAGGTAATATCTTGATAGGCATTTGCTCTTGGTTGTGCAAAAGTAGACATTTGTGTTAAATAAGGAACAACCGAATCATTCGCATCCTGTGAATAAGGGTCGTATGCTCTTGCCTCTTGGTACACAGACTTGCTTACTGTAGAAAACTGTAACATTCTTTGTTGTGGACCACCTAATATCACTTTTCTCACATTTGCTGTATCAAATTCTTCTCCATAACTTAAATTGTTTATATCATCAGCATTATAGACAGTTGATCTAAGACTATTGGGTGGAACAGCAATCGACCTATTAACTGTTTTAATTTTTATAACTGCACTATATGCTGTGTTGGTGCTAGGATAACATTCTACAAGATAGTCGTATTGACCTCCTTTAGAAATAGTATCTAAAAATCCGGTTATAGTTAAAGAGGGCTCAGTAAAATAGAGATCATTTGGCGGCATTGGCACTTCGCTAAGGTCTAAAGCAAACAACGGTCTATATCTGTTATCAACTGCTAGTTTGGTGTCCATAAAGCCAAATGCTCTAAAGTCTAATCCTTCAAATACAGGTGTTTTTACATTAGGTATAAGTCCGCTATCTCTATCTACTAAACTTCTACCTACAAGAGCACCATAGGGAAAATAAGCACTTTCTGCTCTTACAGTATTTTCAGGAGATAGAACAGAACGAAGGATTACAAAAATGTCTGCTGCACTTACGCCTTTGCTTCCTTGCCAAGCAGCACCAGTAAAACCATAAACATAATTTGCTAAACCCATCAAATTAATAACATTTGGATGATTGCCTCCTCTGATGCTTCCATTAAAACTGTCTTGGCTATTAGGGTTATAATAGTCTCCAAACGGTTCGTTGCTTGGAAGAGTGGCAACTGGAATATCAGTGAAGAGAGTATTATATCTAGTTGCAACTGAACCAGAATAATTATTGATAATTAAACTACAACCTTTGAGTAGACTAGCCATACCCTCTAAAGTCACATTATATGTTCCTCCTTGTTGTCCTATTCTCTGCTCCCATGATTTAATCATTCCTCCAAAAACTAAATCTTCCATTCTTACAAAAACAGGAACACCATTGATGTCAAATCCTTGTGTAGCCTGATCATTATTTAGTGCTCTACTAAAATCGTTCGTAGGGTCGGCTGGGAACCCTAAGTCTTGTTCTAACCAGTTTAATGATTCAAAAACTCCATTATTTAAATACCATATCTGTTTGCCAAAGTCTCCATAAACTGTATTACTATCCTGATTGCCGGGATTGGTTTTATAGGCTTCTTCTTTAAGTTGTTGATCCGCTATGTTTCTTTGATTTTGTCTTCTTGGGTCTGGTTGAAACGTGTATTGCCCCTGATCGTTTCTTTCAAAAGCAGTGCTTTTGGGAGTACCTTGTGGTTGCTGTAATATAGTACTATTAAAAGTCAACGATTCACTATAAGCATCATTCCTCCAATGTTTACAGGTGTCTCTGACAAGCCCTAGATTGCATGTGCTTGCAGTTGAACCCCATCCAGCATTCATTGTTATGCTACTGATACTACAGCCAAGTGCCATAGTTTGGCTAAACGGCCCAACTTGATTAACACTTAACTCACTGCATGTAACAGGCCCGTTGTCTACTGCCATCCTTTGTTCCTTCTATGTTTTAATTTACTACGCACACCTTGTATACTCCCACTCAACTGTATAACTTACACTAGCATCTATAGGATTAAATGAATAACTATCGTTCGTAATATTGCTAATAATCGGTCCCACTGGATTATTATCACTGTCTCTATCTGGATTTAATAAAGCAGGGTCGTATTGTGCTACTGTATTTATTACATCGTTGTAAACAGTATCCGTTATGTTATACCCCTGAAAGCCAGAAGGCTTTGGGAATCTAGCAGAATATGTTACTCTCCTTTTCGGCTTTGTATAAGTTCCTAAGTCTTGTGTAACTGGTCCTAATCTTCTACCTATTACATACACATTTGCTACGGAACGTGTGGAATAATTATCATTAATATCTAGTCTCTCTCCTTGAGCACCGCTAATTAAGGCTAAAGGCCTATTATCGTAACTCCAATTATAACTAATTGAACCTTGTGCTGGATTGAAACCTTCTCTTTTGCTTACTGGTACAGGATTGACCCAATTTTCACTAGAAAAAAATTGCGACATATTAGGAGTAGGAGAATAGTAGGGCATAGTGTTTACAACACGGTTAAAAAAGTCGTCTTGTACTGATACATACCCACTGAGTGCATTACGGTACTTAGTGTCTTTAGCCGGTACTCCTGTGTGTGTAGGAGTTATACTTCCTGTGTAGCCACCAGTGATATCTGGAGCAGCACTATCTGATGTTTCTAGTCCTTGTATATTACCGTTGATACTAAGAGTTCTAGTTCCGTTCGAACTAATATCCTGACTAACTTCAAAAGTTTCTAGATAACCAAATGAAGCCACATCAGGAACACCTACGTAATTTTCAACAATTTGATAAGTACCAGCAGCAGAATCAGCAGTGATGCTTCTTTCACGGTTGTACAGGTCTAGTCCCTCTGTCATACCAGATATAGGAAATTGTGATAACTGATTTACTACCCATGCTTGTGCATTCTTAACAGAATTAAGACCACTGGTTTGTATACCTGCTGCACCAACAGTTCTAGTGACAGTATATGTGGGATAACCTGTAGCCACAGGGAAAGGCAGCATTCTGGTTCCACCTTGAAGATTGCCTTGTTGATAAGGGTTAGGAAAAGGGTCTGGTGCAGGTTCATTTGCACTAGCGGCGTAATAACTTTTACTAGTATCTACATTAATACTAATATTATCAGTAAAACTACTAATAAAGAAACCTCCTCCGCTAGGATATCCTTCTCCTGATCCCATGAATCCATCGGCAGATTGAACTGAAATTTCGATTGTATACGGAATAGTAACAGCCCAATAGTCTTGAGACGTATTAAAGTTAATGCTATTAATTTTGGTAATATGCTTGTCGTTACCGTCTCCAGAAACCAGTACTGTTTCGCTAGTGCCGTTGTTACAAGTTATAACAAATTCTTGAAAGTCTTTACGAAAAACTTCACTAAGCCCACTGGCTTGTTGCATCAAGAAACCGAATCCAGTATTCTGATCTAAACTGTTAGGAGGTTCACAGTCATTGTTGTATCCTGAGAATGCATATATCAGACCTTCTAAAGTTACGGTAGTAGCATACGAAAACGGTGTTCCAGCACTACTTCTATTTACAGTTTGACTAATACTGACCTGTGGAACGGGATATCCGTTGATGGGATCAAAATAAAAGTCTCCGTATCTTATGTTTGGACCTGCACGATCAGGTGGAGTTGCTGACATATTTTATTCCTTTTTATTCCTATACGCTTGTGTCTGTAAACTCAAGATTATTTGGCATAGACAACTGAGTTAGTTTAACAACTGCCGTAATCATACAACTAAAACCTACACCCGGAGCCTGTGCAATAACCTGAAGTCTGGGGAAACTACCTCCAGAAACAATAGAAGTGGTAATAGCGGGATTAGGATCAGAATTTGTAGTACCAAATGGTACAGCACCGTTACTGAGATTGTCGGAATTATAATGTTCATTGGTTTGTCCGTATATAGCAGGAGCACCTCTACTTTGGTCTGAGTTTACAAATGACTTTATACCTCCTGTGGTTTTTCCATGACATGCGACCAAATCAAACTTATCACCAGCGGTTGATCCGTCTTTTTGTATCATGGCAGTATATTCAATTTCAAAACGCCATGCTATGTGTTTTTTGGTGTCAGAGAAAGTATATTCATCCAATATTAGATTAATAGTATTACCAGCACCTCCTCCTCCTTGATTATTATTATTTTCTTTGGCAAAATTAGTAGTCATTTCTACCGAAGTGTCTGATTTTGTAATAGCCTTTAAGAATACAGTTTCTTGCTGTACGCTTCTACGGTAATTCTGGTTAGTTCTGGCTTCACTTTCAGTAACAATAGGCTTACCAGCCACAACAAAACCAGCCTGAAGACCAGTAGGTAATGTAGCATATGTTCCAAAAGCAGTGCCTTCAGTGTCGTAAGTCGAATCGGGTTGCTGCACAGGAGGCTGACAGAATCTTACATTAACACTCTGAACCCAACTACTTCCATTCCATGCTAACACAATACCATCTTCACCGTCGTTTAGTGCTTGCGTTCCGTAAGGACCATTTGCAGCAAGCCCTGTCTCTGCAAGCATATATGTAACTTCTTCCCCTGCTGTGTCAAATGGGTCGGTGGTAATAGGAAGCGTAGCCTTAAAGTCTGTTGTTACTTGTACTTCTGCAAGTTCTATATTTCCGTTTGTGTCTTTTAATCGTAAATAACGTCCGGGGTTGGATGGAAAGCCTCCTTGATTATTGCCAAGTTGCAATTCTTCTATCCTGACTTTACCCTTTGCATACATAACTAATGATGGGTCTGCTTCATAGAAAGGAACTCTGTTTGATGCCGTACCATCTGTTTTAAAAATAAGTTCTTCTGGAGTAACACCTATACCAAGAACTCCACTTTCAGTATTATAAACCAAACCCTGTTGCGAAATGCCTGCTCCACTTTCACAAATAATTAGGTCTTGTCCGAGACCTCTATTATTAAATATGGTTGGAGTGTTTTCATTTTGTGCAAGTATAATGTTATTGTCTTCGTCTGATGGCTGCCAACCATTATCAAGACCAACTTGACTACCATCTCCACCAATAGTAAATATTCCACTATTATAGTAATATCTTAGACTTTCATTACCTGACTGCCAACTGTCATTTCTGGTAAACAGAACACTGAAGTTGGGCGTAGTCCGAGACTTTAAAACAGTTTCATTATCTACATACAAGAATGTACCAGTTAAATTAGCAGGAAGTTTTACGCCATCATTAACATCTAGTTGGTTCAATGCTCCGCTTAGACCTGTAATGTTAGTGACTTGTACTTCTGCTCTGTTTGTGTCTGTTCTAAGTAGATAAACATTATCTGTGCCATCATTGTTATTTAGCGGAGATGTTGTTCCAGAGCCATAAACAATAAACTGATAGCCTCTATCACGAAGTATATCATCTTGATTGAGATACATTCCCAGTGTATCAATCTTAATTGCATTTGCTTTAGCATCTCCTTCTCGCCAAACAAACTTTTCATCTCTAAGAGTTGTACTTCTGTCATAAGATATTTCTGCAAGAGAGGGATTAAAGTAATATGTTTCTAGTCCGCTTGACACATAATCACTAACCTTCATTACTATTCCACTATTCATACCTGACAACGTAGTGGGTCTTTGCCACTGTATTCCACCGTCTCCAGTATTAATAGGTATCCAACCGCTATTGTCTGAAAAGTCTCCTAATAACTTTAGGCCTTCAGCAGTAATGATACCAGAAACATCAAGTGTCGATTGTGGATCAGAGTTGTTGATCCCTACTTGATTGTCTATGAGGTCTATATATGCTGCAACACCCTCAGTACTACTATTAAAGACTATATCGTTTTGCTGACCACCTGTATTGAATACTACCTGATCGTCATCTAAAAACATTTTGTTAGTGTTATTCGTTCCAATTTGTACTGCGTTATTATAATAACCAGAAATGCTATTCCCAATTACAACGTGCCTTACTCCAGACACATCATTGTCCTGACCAAATATCAAACCGCTGGCATGTAGGGATTTGTTGTTGTTTCCGAGTATGATTGAAGAGATACCGAACTGTGGATTATTGATCAACTCATTTGGGTCAAAGGTTGTCTCACCAGATTGGAATGGCATTATCCAGCCTGTGATTACGCTATTCTCTCCTTCTTGAAATGTAGGCTCATCAAAAAATTCGCTGACTGTATAGTTTTTTAGATTTGTCGAGGGTAAATCAAGTGCTGTATTAATGGTAATTGTAGTAAAATTATTACTTCCACCAGCATTGTTATAATTTACAGAATTAATACTTCTAAATCTAATAGGATCATCAGCAGAGGTTGGATTGACAAAAGCAATCATGACACTCATCTGTTCTTGATATGTATTTGTTACATCTCCTTGAACTTGTAACTGAGTGCTACCGTCATTAGTTACAGTAAATAGATGTCTTCTAATTCCGGGGTGATTACCACTACCAAAAACAATACACTGAGGAGCGTCTATGTCATTATTAAAACCAATGCTCATACCGCTAATAACAATTTCAGTATTTCCTATTGAAATATTACCGCTACCGAACAACTGGTTTCTATATTGAGAAGCAGCATGTAATACCGAATGTGACCCGATGATGTCGTTTTGGCTGCCTATAATTGTGTTCTTCTCTCCAAGGCTCAAGTTAGAATGTCCTAAGATTTGTGTGTCATAGGAATTTTTTGCTTGGTTTAAAGAACCTAAAATATTAATGTTTTCTCCAGAAGCATAATTTTTACTTCCTAGTACATTACTACCGCTTACATTATTAATTATATTGTTCACACCATAGGCAACACTGTTAACCATTGTGCCATCTATGCGACCACTCGGCTGTAAAGTACCAGCAGATAAAATATTACCTGTAGTATTATTCATTACACCTACTATAATATTGTTGCGGCTGTCACTAGGTGTAGAATTTAAGTTACCATATACAACATTATTGAGCACTAGTCCACTGGCCTGATTGCTATTTCCAACAATAGTTGTATCTTTCATTCTTGCTACGGTATTCTGTTGTCCTATGACAACGATACCAGTAGGATCGCCATTGGTAGTTGTGTTATCAAGACCTAAAATAACACTAGTGTCGAGACTTCCTGTAGTTGCATTTGCTAGACCAATAACTACAGATTTTTCACTATTGTTAAGATCAATGTCTGACCCGATGAAAACACCACTAACAATATTTATAATGTCGTTCCCAGCACCGATAGATATAATATTATCTCCAGACAGGCTTGAGTCAGAACCGTAGAGTATGTTATTACTTCCTGTTACCTCTACCTCAGAACCGACGACCAGATCATCCTGTCCAACGATTGTGTTATAATTTCCTAGATAAACATTTTTATCCCCACTATTCAAAACCTGATTGCCAAATCCTACTCCGCTATTTCCTTGATTGCTTGAATCATTAAGAAGAAGTATATTAAAATCACCTGTGCTCTCAGTATTATGTCCGAAAATGATATTTTGATCACCAGTACTATAAACATTTTCTGCAATGACTAGGTTTGAGTCTCCGTAGACTTCACTATCAAGAGCAAAAACAATATTCTGGTCTCCAGAAACTACAGAGTTGTCTGCGACAATTAGCAGTCTGTCACCAGAAACATGGTTATCAGCACCTAAAAGTATTCCGTTATTAATAAGCCCTGTATTATTAGAACCAAAAATAATAAACTTATTTCCAGATACTAAATTATTACTACCTATAAAAAGATAATTATTGCCTGATTGTGAATTTTCTGAGCCTATAGAAGTAGTCAAAGGATTAATGACCAAAGCATCTACATCTTCACCGTCTTTAATTACGCTAAATCTAAGTTCTCCTGTTTCCTGAGATGTTGTAGCAGAAAGTATTTTGCTTTTAATTCTAGCGTAGTTAATATCTGAATCATTTGTGTTGCGGCCAGCAAGATTGATTTGTACCGGATGTGATCCTGCTACTGGTGCTGTTTCTGGCTTATGGATAAATTCAATCTGTACTCCCGTAGGACAGTCTGTTGTGCTTTCTACTCTAAGTCCATCATTAGCACAACTTGTCACAACGTGCAGACTTGCTCCTACATTATTTCCTGTACCAACGCCAACACGCCCTGAATCGGCATCCACATGAAGCCCAACTTTTTCCCCAGATGCATTTACACGAAAATCTGTACTGTTGCCACTGTTATTGAACACAGTGGAAACATTGTCTTCAGTAGAAAGACGTATATCAAAATTATTTGCATCTACAGGGCTGTTTTCACCCAAATACAAATTACCTGTTGTAAATTCATCTGCCATGTCTAAGGCTCCTATGTTTATGCGAATGGATTAGGTATCGACCCTTCTGATTCTATGTTTTGTTGCTGGAAAGCCAACTGTATTTCATTACTGACCAATTCACCAATCGGGCCGTTCAACAGATCATTCAAGACCTGAGCACCGTTGACATTGACTTCAACAGTGTGAGTCCCTTGTACAGTGATTTCCGAAGGAATCTTTAAATTGGCTAATTCCTTACTGAATCTATCAAATGATTGAACAAAAGCACTAATTTCCTGTACGTCTATAGCAATAATATTATTTACACCATCAGAAACTTCACCGCCACGGTCATAATAGCCTTTTTTGCTATTTCTGCCCCTTGTGCCATTTATAGCCTCCAATAAAGGCTTGTTGGCTTGTGCTGCCTTTCTATTGACTACATATTCTCCGGGTGTAAGCATTGCTGGTACAGTATCGCTGCCTCTTGGTGTAAATACTCCACCCATAACTGGGCCACCAGAAGCCAATCTCTGAACAGTAGCAGATTTCCATTTCTCCTTGTTGTACAGATCGTCTATGTCATAATTTTCAAAGAAAGTTTCTAAAGGCAGGTTAACTCCACTTAAAGCACGTATGCTGTTCAGGTTGTCTGTTACAGGACTTTCTGGATTCCAAAGTCCAGCAGTTTTTAGTTTAATCATTGATCTTTCTAATAATCTACGTCCAGCAGCATCTTTGGTGGTTGCTCCTCCCTTGATCTTATTCAGGTCTTCTCCTGCGGAGGCTATTCTTTCAGCAATCTTACTAAGGTCACCTGCTGCTGCTTCACCGGGATTGCCTGCCTGAAGTTCTTTCGGGTATATATCATCTAGGCCTAAATTACCGTCGAAATTAGTTGCTCTACCAATTAAATCTTCAGGACTAGCAAAGCCGTTATCAAACTGTGCTTTCCAATACAGTAATGCTTTAGCCGTTTCTGGGTTGATATTATTTACTAAGTCACTATCTCTCAATGTAAATAGTCTCTTTACCCATTTAGAAGATACTCCTGCCTCTTT
>Ga0070746_10001052_pt1 | contig 16516 bp, 27 predicted proteins | sample VirMetDEL_Mar_21_FD_77016 | JGI IMG/M metagenome (GOLD analysis project Ga0070746, IMG submission 77016) | Aqueous microbial communities from the Delaware River and Bay under freshwater to marine salinity gradient to study organic matter... | ecosystem: Environmental > Aquatic > Marine >... | reverse complement strand
TCATTACATGCACCGAACTTTAGAAATGTGCTACCATCTTCTTTAGAGGTAAACTCTACCAAATATGCTTTCCAATATTCTTCTTTCATAACTCTCTCATTATGGCGATTAGCTGATAGGAACGCAAGCTTATTTAATTATATTTTGTAACCTAATCTAGATTCGACTACCGGGTTGAGATTCTCTTTAATTATCTCATAATTTTCTTCAATCAAATAATTATTTCCGTTAACTGATTTCCATTTTATGTCAGAGCTCTTTAACTTTAAATTGAATTTGTCTTTTATGTCTGATAATATTTCCCCCGTCTTGTTAACTAAGTCTTCATATCTAATAAAATAGAAATCGTCAATGAGCAAGGGTATTTTTTCTAGCATATATATAGACTTATATTCTCTCAATTCAAATATGTTTTTAAAGCGTTTATTATCTGCCTTTCTATCCACATATACTCCAGATTCTTCTATCTCTTTAAAAGTTTTTCCTTCTTTAACTGTTGAATAAAATTCACTTTTTAACCATTCTTTAAAAGGAAGACGATTATGTTCAATGTGGTGCTTTTTTTTATACATTGAATGTATCCAATGATAAGGGTCTCTTACTATAAGAAAATGTATCCGGTCATTACTTTCTTTAAAAATTTGGTCGCTGTTAGAAAATCCCCACCAATGTTTCCATCTACTAGCTCCAGTTGTAAGACCATAAGTTTCGAAAGTTGGAAGAAATTTAAATGTAAAATTATCTTCTAATAATGATTGTAACCAATTAGTACCCGAACATCTTTCCCCAACTATAGTAAAGTTTTTATCAGACATTATATAATTTATTCAATTCTTTGACTTAAAGCCATACTTTCCAATATTGTCGTTCATTTTAATTTGTTAAGTTGCAATAACTACAAAGAATTCTTAATTTAGCGTTCTTTTTATGATAACTAATCCAATCTTCTTCTATTTTATTATCTTCTATTTTAAAACTCAACCAGATATTATCTCTTTTCTTTACTCTTCTGAAAGCTTTAGGGGGGGTGTGATTCGTTTCTTTGTAAAAATTAATAATTAAATCTTCCATTCTAGGTTCGAAATGATCGGTTTGAAGATTGTATTTACAATCGCAAATTTCGCAAGTTCTATCAGAACTTTCTTTAAAACCTTCTGTTTGCTCTAATACTGCTGTTCTGTGAGCTCTATCAAGATCATTTTTTTCATTCGTTTCTTCTCTTTTAAAACATTTAGTCCAAGATAATGCTCGAGACGCTTTCAATTCTAATGACCAATTTTCTATAGGTTTGTCATAAATATTTTTGTAATATATTGCATTGTTATACTTATTTTTATAGCACTTGTCGATAAATAGAAATTCTATATCATCTTTTACGCTCACGTATTTTTTATTATGCGGTAAAATACTTTCTGTAAAGAATCTATACATAGAGAGATCTTCTTCCTCTAAATTAACTCCATGCCTTGTGCTGTTAATTAAATCTCTACATTTTTGTTTAGCAGCGTCTTTAGTCCCTTTTCTTGTAAGGGTTTTACAATCTTGTGTTGTTATCATTTGTTCTTATTATGGCTATCTCTTAAATTATAGCAAGAAAAAAAGTAGGAACATTTTCTTAAACGAATCTTAAACTAATAGCCATCAAAAAGCCATACATCATATGTAAATAGGATGCGTGAACTACTTTGAATTCTGTTGCGATTGGTGGGCTAAAGGCGGTGCTGTTAACTATCTAATTCTAGCTAGCGCTTTCTTTATAGGCATCTTCTTAATGAGCAGGAAATTCTCTCCTGGTTTTGCTAATATTATGATAGGTGCAGTCCCTCTCATTGGATTGCTCGGTACAGTAGTGGGAATGATAGATACATTCAATGCATTACAACTTACTGGAGCTGACGTTCAATCCCTTTCTGCTGGCATATCCAAAGCAATGATAACAACATCCTCAGGGCTTGTAGTAGCTATATTTGGTACGATGGCTCTTCCTATTAAATCCAAGATGGATAATAAGCCTCGTTTTATCGAGTATTCGAACTAACTACAGATTGTAGTTTGTGAAGCTCAATATATTTGTTAGCATCATCTTCAGTCTTAAACTGATTGTAACCTAGAAAGATATGACGCTCCTTTTCTATATCGAAGTTATAGTGACATAGACGGAATTGTTTCTCGTGACGTTTAAGTACGAATGTTTTTTCAGCTAGTATATCCATAATCGTCTGCTTGTTCTTTAACCAAACCAAAAAATGTAACTACATGATTAATATAATTCTCTTCTGCTTCAGAGGCATACTTACTCTTACCGTTTAGAATTTCATTCTCTCTAGCCTCACAAATACCAATTTCCTCTGAAAACTCTTCTGAACAGAATTCATTATATAGCTTCCAGAACTGATCCATTTTCTTATTCCATTTCTTATTAATGATGCTTTTCATACAATCATATTAGTTGAATCCGAAAGTTTTGCTAGCTTTTTCTTTCGGAACGTCATCTTCTTTTACTATAGTGATATTATTATCAGAAGCTGCCTTAATTGCTTCACTCTCTTTAACGTATGGGCCAAACAAATAATTCTCTTTATGATCCACATCCCAGCTCTCTACAACGTACCAGCCAGATACTCCATTACGAGACGACCAAACGATATAGTTCTTCCTTTCTTCCATATGAAAATTATAACCAGATGGGATTAATAAATCAACTAGTTTGTTACTTTAAAAAGGATGATAAATGCGGCAAATATTCCTATCATACAAAATATTAAATCTTCTGCCATATCAACTAGAAAGTTTTTGTTGACTGTTTATAATAGCGAAAGCATCTTTAGAGTTAGAATAAGAAATAATTGACTTATCGATAATTTTTACTTTATCTCTCACCTTACTAAACGAGTTGTAGAGAAATTTAAAAAGCTCTCTATCAGATCTATTTGTCTCATCAACATAATTTTTTTCATCAGTCGGAGTATGAGGACCTAGATTAATTAATGAACCTAACATTCCGTGAGTATAAGAGGTGTTCTTCAAAAGCATTACTGCTGTATCTACACCGTTATTATTTTCGTTAACATATATTTCTTTTTCCTCTTCTAGAATTGAAAAAAGATTATGTTTAGGTTTCTTAATTATAACATCTACATCAAGATATAGTACGAAGTCAGCTTCTCTATTACAAGCTTTGTAAATCGTTTTAAATTTATCTAGCTTAATTTGATCACTATCTTTTTCATTGCTGTAAAAAGGATAGTAATTAAACTCATTCTCTTCACAATAAGCAATATGAGACTCAAAACTCTCCTTAAATACTGGAGCGTATTTTTTATTATATAATGTTACTACGTTAACTTTCATATCCCTATTTATTATATAACCCCGTGACCTTCAAATTTAAGGAGACAATTAGCGGCTAACCTATCAAGCTCTGTGTTAAACCTTGTTTTATATATGTCGAGTAACAATCTTTTCTTCTGTAAAACGGTGTTGAAATTAACACTATTCATTAGTTTAGCTAAACGTTCTTTCTTAGTGTCTAAGTCCTCACACTGCCAAATAGTTTCGATTTCGTCTCTAAGGATGGATGTTTTCTCTGTCATAATTTTGATATCGTAATTATGATGAGATTAGGTAGGAACCTCAAGCAAAAAAAATTTTATTTACAAAGTCTATAAATTTTTTCTAATAAATTATGATCTTTAAAATATCTATTTTTTATTTTTCTTGCTTGTTCTATTTTTTCGTTATATATTTTGTCAATATTTTTTTCAATATGATTTAGAGTATCTTTAACATATGACACATCTTCTATATTGTCAAGTAATATATAACCTTCTTCAGGAAAGATTTCTTTTAAATTTTTACAACCATAATAAATTGGTATACAATCATAAAGAATAGCATCAAAAAATCTCTCTGTTACCCAATTATCTTTATAATCATTTTCTACACAAAGAGTAAATTTAAAATTCTTAACTGAATCAACTTTAAGAGGGCTATTATTTTTATATTCGCAAGGATGTTTACCAACTCCAAAGAACTCTACAAAAGATAGATCAGTTATATTAGAAAGCAAATTATATCTAGAAGGGTATAATCCCCAATTGTGATTAATATCTGTTATGCAGGATGATATACCTTTATTTTTATCTAAAAAACTTGTAGAGTGTAAATACTCATAATTCCAATCTTCTAACTTATCTACCCAAGGGCCTCTCCCACCGTAAAAAGTGTGAGCTGGAGTAACTATATTATGGCCAGTATAGCCTTCTTCACAAAAACCAAACACTGTACAGTTATCAGGGTAAACTTTTTGATGAGAACCATTCCAGAACGGTTCATGAGGAAAACAATAATACTTTCTATCTTCTAGAACAGGTACACATATTCCAGTAAAACATACACATACATCATATGTGTCATCATAAACAAATTTAATTTCTTCTAAATTTATTTCCGGAGTTTTAAACTGGGTTAAGAGTCTATGAGTAATATTTTCAGAAGTATCCCAAGGGCACCTTATCCTTAACTTTGTCATTATATTTTAACTTTTTCGAAGTTATTAAAATTAAACCCAATATTAAGATGATGATTATAAAACATCCCGCAAGCTTCTTGCATATCGTATCCCGCAAGCTTTGCAGCTACCCCTATTTCAAAAGCTTCCATATCAAATGTTACTGGATATTCTTTATCTTGAGTTTCAAACTCATAACATAAAGTCTCAAAGTTGTCAGCCATTTTTTGAAGTTTATCATTATTTTTTAATAAGAGAAAATGTTCGCTTGGAAATTTAGAACCAGCCCATTCTTGTCTTATACCATAGAACTTAAATTTATCATCAAATAAATGTTTACGATCGTTTTGATAATATTCCTTTAAACAGGATTCAAAGGTACAATTCGTTCTAAGAGCAATCATATCAGTACCCTGACTATCCATTCTCTGTAAATATTCATTAACTTTTTCTAAAATGATAGCTTCTTTAAATCCTGCATCACAATCAAGATATAACAACCAGTCATATTTTTTATCTATTTGTTGTAATGCTGAAAATTTTAACAGCTGGTTAAATGCTCCTACATGAGTTACATGATCTTTAAAAAATTCATCTCTTACTGTTACTCTTTCGTCTTCTTCGAATAAATCTTTCCTATTTGTGTTAATGATGATATCGTAAGGTGTTTTTGTTTTAACATCCTTAGCTAGTCTTTTTGCGAAAGTTGTGTAAATTTCAGAACCTTTTTTCGCCGTATTAACATAAGATATTGTACTTACTAAAATATTCATATTAAATTTTCCCTTTAATAAATTTATTAAACTTATTCATTATATTTTCTGGAGAACAACTTTCATAGCATTTGTAATAATCATCATGCTTAATATAAGAATCAATATTATTTACTATATCAAATAAATCTTCGTAACCTTTATAATAGATACCTCTATCTCCTAGCATTTCTATATGGTTTTTTTCTCCAGATAATTCATAAGTAATAACAGGCTTATTACTAGAAGCAAACTCTTGTACAGCTAAACCAAATGTCTCTCCACCTGACCTAGAATGAATCATAGCGTCACAGGTATTAACAAACTTAGATTTGTAAAGCATATCATAACTACCAGGTAAATGTTTTATCTGATTATGTTCTTCACAAAACTTATTAATATTCATGAAAATAAAATAAATATCATTTCTCTGGTTAACAACATTTTTTATTACATTATGAGTTGATACTATATTAAATTCTGTCTCCCCTCCATAACATCCAAAAACTTTAGCTCCTTTCGGTATATTTAACTCACCTCTCAGATTTTCATTTGTGAACGGTAAAGGTTCGCAGATATGGGGCAAGGAATGTGTAGCAGGGTCGTAACCTTGATCTTTAGCTAGCCAATCTGATACGTAAGCGTAAACATCTCCGTGAGGATCATTATGTCTAAATACAGCGTGTACAAAGCAAGGAATTTCTTTTGTACAATATCCATCATTATTTCCTTGTTTAATTATATATAACCAATCAGCTTTAATTCTGTTTAAGTAGGGTCCTATAGAACCGAATGAATCTATTAATTTAACATTTTCACCAAATCTTTTATCGAATTTTGGTTTACTTGTTAAATCCGCATAGCATGGAGTACATACAAAACTCTCATTTCCTAAAATTTCTTCATTAAATTTAGCATATTGAAATAAGCTTGTATCTGTCCCTCTTAGACCTAACTGATTTGAGTAAAAAACAATCTTCATTTTAGCTCTCTCTCTTAAAGCATCCCCAAGCATTAGCTAAGCTATCTTCTTCCATGTAAGGTTTTAAATTATTTCTTTCACAGGCATCTTTTATATTACTATATTCAATCTCTAACCAATTCCAAACTAATAGTTCTTCAAACTTAGCCCTATCTGTACAATAGTCATGAGCAAGAATTAAATCACCTGGTTTTGTATAGTCAGCTAAACAATTAAATTCTCCAATTTTATACCCACCGTCACATAAAATTAATGTATTATTACGCTCAAATAAATGCTTAAATTCATCCTTTAAAGTAAAAATAGAATTATTATTTTCAAAAATATTTTCATTTGAAAAAATAACTCCTTTATCCTTAAGCTCTCTGTTCCATTCAAAATCATGAGTTTCAAAAGAGAAAAATTCAACTTCAGGAAAAGTAATATTTCTTAAAAATAAAGTTAATCCCCCATGCCCAGAACCTATTTCAACTATTCTGGTAGGTTTTACTTGCTCTAATAGATGAACAAAATATGTATACACTGTCTTCTTTTGCTGTACTGCTCGTCCTTTATAAACATTATGCCCTTGCCATAAATCAATATTTTTCATTTCTTTTTTTCGTTAAACGTTGTAACTTTTGCAGTTAAACCCTGGTAGTAGCCTGCACTATACATTGCCATGATTAGTTCTATAAGCTCTTTTCTAGGTACGTTGATTCTACCGTTTCGCTCATAAAATTTATTAAAGCAATGACCTATACCGTATTTAATACCAAGCTGGTCAAATGCTATATCTCTTACTGATGTATTTATCATTAAAAAAAAGCAATAATAATAGAAAGATAAATTATATATACTAATTGCCAAGCTAAGACAGCACAGCCTATTTGTTCTAGAAATCTATTCATTTACTTATTATAAATAAAACCTTAAATTAAGCAACTGAAAAGATATCAAACATTAATAAATTTATATCTATCTTCATCATCTACAACTAGGTTAACGTTAGGGTCAGATGTTTTATTGGGACCTATTTTAGTAATAGGCCATATAATTTGTTTAGCTTTAGAAAGAAAACAAGACCAAAAAGAAAATGTACCCTGAGAGGCTATTATCGTTTCCATACTAGTTACCTTTTTAAATAGCTGTAAAATATTTAAATTGAGTATCTCAGGATTAAATTTACTAAGCTTGTCAATTAAAGATTTATGCTCTTCATAATGATCATAACTAATATATAATTTCTTTACATTAAGCTTTTCTATTTGTTGTAAATAATAACTCTCAGGCAATTTAAAAGTACGATCCTGTCTGCTGTTACGGAGAAGTATTATAGTAGAGTCTTTTTCATATTCCTTTTCAGTAAGAGAGGAGTAAAGAGTTTTAACAAATTTTTTATCTTCTTTTATGTTTATATATCTAAGATAATACCCCGAGAGAATAATTTTTTTACCTTTCCCTCTTTCTACTATTTGATCTATATTGTTAAAACTACCGTCATAACAAGAAATAAAAGGAGACGTAATTTCTTTTCCTTTGAAACCAGAGAAAGGAAACTCTTCAATTATACCAGCTCTTTGAATAAAGCTTTTATTTGGCAATTTTAGGGCGTAGCCTAATCTTTTAGCAATAATACTCCCAACTGCATAAGTAAAGAGTTTATTTCCTAGATTTCTACCCACCCCTACAAAATCTTGAGAAATTTCAACCATAATTCCCCTAACAAAATTTATGCCTTAACCCACTTCTTGTAGTATTCAATCGTGTCAATACCGTCTCTAGCGGCTGAAAGATTGTCAATAATCTTTATTACCTCTTCTACTACATCAGGGTGCTCTCCTATCCCGGCAGAGTGATCCAAATAGTTCTCTAACAATGCTACATTCTTCTTGAATAAAGATTGATAGTGTGATTCAGCAGCGTCTAATAGTCTTTCTCTCATTTGCATATTGTTATTATAGGTTATTGTTTATATTTGTTCAACTAGTATTTTATATGATATCCCCACTCCCCTGTATCTCCTCTTAACATTAAATTATAAGCTATAGTTATCCTGTACGGGTTCTTTCCAGTATATTGAAAGGGCCTGTGCTGTAACCAGGATGGGAATATAATATGGGTACCAGGAGGATACTTCTCATCATAACACCTCTCCCAAAATGGCGAACCCCCTGAAGGTATCATTACATAGTTGGCATGACGAGGATCGTAGAACCTTAAACAGTCTCCAATATCGTCATCTATGACTACCACGCCGGAAAGGAAACTATTAGGATGATGATGCTCATTGTTATCCCCTCCTGGCTTATATATATTAGCCCACATAGAGGTTATCTCTACCGCTTCAGCCTCTATACAAGTCTCATCAAAATACCACTCCACATCCCATAAGATCCTATCCACTAATGGCTTAAAGGATTCAAATAACTTCAAATCATCATATGTCTGATAGGTAAGATAGTTATCGGACTTACAGAAGTTCTCGGCTATCTTAAATTATAGTTCTGGCTTACGCCGGAAAAGAACCCTTCCGGATCCTTACAAGAGTCTGAGAGATACCTGAGAATATTTTCCCTGGTCTCTTTTATTAAATTTTCTTCAATCTCATACTTGCCCAGAGGAGTAGAGAATAGAGGAGTAATCATTAGAAAAATATAGTTAAGATGTTCTGAAGGTTATTAAATGTTATTCGTTCTAACTTTACATAAGGATCAGCTGTCTTAGTTTCTGATATTCTGAGACCTGTGACCTGCTCCTCTGGGGTTACGATATCTGTTATGTAGTCATACAAATGAGTAGTCTTTAGCCATCTGTAGTATATGTCTTTATTATGAGGTTCAGCCTCTAAAAGATACTCATACTCTTTGTTGCAGAATATCTCACCGTATAGCATCAAATCCCTTATCGCTCCAATCTCTGATGGTGGTGTAATGATGCCTTCATAGAATATAAAGGTTACCATTATAATATTTATCAGTGAGCGGAATGAACTTTTACGGCTTGAACTGAACTGCGGCTTGAACTTACTCTTCGATGAAGATATATCTATCTCCTTTGTATGCTCTCTTATCGTCTTTGACTACGAATTTACTATAGGTACGGATGTCCTCGTTCTCGAAGAATTTATTGAAATGATCTTCTGATACTGAAACCATACTATGGTTTTGTAAGTCGATCTTAGTGAAAGTTTTTGTCTTAATCATAGTACGAAGTTATCGAGATCCAACATATCAATCCAACCGACCCATCCTTTACCGTCTTGAATCTTAAAGCGACGAGAACCGCCATTGTATTCTAGCAGTCTGACAAATCCTAAAGCAAAATGCTCTGCTGACTTATAACGCTCACATTTTAAAAGAAAATCATCTCCGTATTTATCAACAAGAGTTTGAAGTCTGTAATCGTGATGCTCGTTAGTTTCTGTAATCATTTTATTATTATCGTTAAGGTTATTATCTAATGTTTTAATAATTATATGAACTCTAAATCATAGTGCAACTCTTTTTCTTCCATTTTTTTATCTTTAAGCAGCTCGTATTGATATCTATATCGATCATGAAACATAGTATCATCAAGTTCTTCTATTTCTACTCTTGCTAAACCTTCTATGACGTTATCGTTCATATATTTATATTAGAGTAATTTTTCGGTTTAGGCAAGTCTTTTAGTTTATCATAATAAGGAACGTCTTTATATAGATCAGCTTCGGTATAGCGTCTATGACCTAAATAGTCTTCGTGCATCATTTCGTCTCTTGTTATATCAGGTTTTCTTTCTTTAGCAAGTTCTAGCTTTCTATCAGCTAACTCATGCATTTCTGTCCCCCATTGTCCTGTCATTAAATGCTTGCCAAATAAATGCTCGTTATATGTACAATAATGAGGGTTGAAAAACTCTCTATTTAATCTTCTTACCAATCTAGGATAGGCTTCGTAGCATTTAGACAGAAATCTAGGCCCTGCAATATCTTTAACCATTTTATTAGATCTAGGATCATCAACGTTTGTAGGATCGTATTCTTCTTTATAAGTAAAAAACATTTCTAGGCAATCTTCCATACATCTATGCCAGAAAGATTGCCATGGAGTAGATATCATTATAGAGTTTTGAACCAATTCATCTCTCATTTCTTGAAGATTAAAATATGCTTCTAAGACCCAACAGCTCCTACCTTCTCCTGCAGTAAAACCATTTGTTATATAATTGTAGAAGTTTTTATATACATAATAATCTAGATCTGCATATATACCACCCTCTTTAAATAATATGCAAAACCTCACAAAGTCTAATTTTATAATATGGAAAGGTAGTTTATCATAAAAATCAAAATATTGAGGAAAATTATCTTTAACGTACTTATCTGTTTCCTCGTCATTATAGTATCTATATTCATATTCGTCTTCTGGAAAATGTTCTTTCCAACTCTTATCACATGTTTTCCATAATGAATGCCACCTCTCTTTTTCTGGTGCAAGTCTATGAATTATTTTAGGTACCATATATATAATATATCTCTAAACATAAAAAAAGCGACTCTAATTAGAGCCGCTTAAGAAAATAAATAATGGGTTTAATCGTCGTAACCGCCCTGCCAGTCAGCTTCTTGTACATCTCTTAGAATCTCATCTTCAAGATGTCTTCTATCATAGTTATTAAGTTCAATCTCTTCTCCTGTTTCACTATTTAAAACTGATGTAATATGTACTTGAGGCGCTTCATCAGGCTCCATCGGCACACCATAATCTCCTCTAGCTCCTTTATAGCCTTTTGTATAATTATAATTGATGTTAACTTCTACTTCGTTATCATCTTCATCATACATTGTCTTTAACGTTTCGTAATCTCCGTCTCTCATCTCGTTAATTTGTCTTTGTCTGTCTTTAATATAAGATTCGAAAATGGCTTTTGAATCTGATGGAATAAAATCAAAGTTCTTCATATATTATTATTTATTCTTTATTGTATTAATAAAGGCGAATACTAGTAAACCAAACAAATACTCTTGTGCAAATAAACAATAAAAGAAGAATATATAAAGTAAGAATGTTCTCATAAAAAAGGCTCTAATTACTTAGAGCCTTGTTCTTTAATATCAATTTTGTGAGCGTTGTCGCTGTGGCCTATCCCCTCCTGGCCTTTGACCTCCTTGAGTTCTTCGAGGACCGTATTCACCTCGACCCTGTCTTGCTTCTCCTCGTTGTGGACCTCCTTGACGGTTACCCCACCCTCCTCGTCCGGATGATCTAACGCGCTCTGCTGCTCGCGCTCCAGCTTCAACAACAGCCTTAGCATCTTCTTCGCTATGACCCTTCTTGACAAGATAAGCAATCATATCCTTAATTGCCTTCTGTCGAATCTTTTGGATACCTTTATCCTCTGCCATAGCCTTACCAATAGCTTGCTGAGCTTCTGTGAGCTGAACTCGTTGTGGTCGTTGTCGTTGACTTTCAGATGTCACTTGACCAAATACTCCAGTAACAAAAACTACTGAAGCTAACAATGTTACAATAATTTTATTCATAAACATATTATATAGATTATTATTATAAAGTCAAGAGGTTAAGGGATTTTATCTTTTGTAAGTTCATTTTCTACATCTTTCATTACTAAATCATAACATTCTAGACATAGAAAGTTTAATGTATCATCTGGGTCCATTGGTAGTATTATCATTTCGAGCTCGTCGAACTCACATTTACATTTTTCGCATTTAGTCATCTTTTGTTTCTAAAGTATATTTAATTAAGAAAAACAAATTAATAGTTAAATAGCATATTGCTATCATAAAGGTCCATATAATCAGACCTGGTAAGATAAATAGGTATTCAAAAAATTTATTTATTGCTTTTACCATATTGATGTTTAATATCTATAATTTTATCGTATAGTTCTTGTTGAGGGGTATCTGGAATCGTAGTTGGAAAGTAAAGATGCTTAGCGTAAAAATATTTAGCACCGTCTTGAATGTTCTGTTGCCAGTCTGCTCTAGGTCTTATTGTAGAATTATCTTCACTACAGGCTTGTTCATCTATATAGTCGTAAGAATTAGCAACATCAGGCCAGTTCCAATAAGCAGGAATATAACCAGCTTTAACAATTCGATAGGAATGCTCTACATGCTCCCATGCATTGTTAAACTTCTCATCATTTAAGCCTACTTTATCTAACACTGCTGAATCATAGTAACAAAAAGATCCAACACAGTGTTGATTAAACGCCACAGATACACTATCGTTATAGGGGACGATAAAACGAGGGCTAGGCCTATGTAAAGCTTTATTAGCGGGTCCATGATAACCATACATTAAATGTTTCAATCCACTCACCTCTGCAGTATGTATATATTTATCAAATACCCCTTTATCTTTAATAAGCATATCGTCTTCAATAATAAAGATATGCTTAAACTTCTTCTCTAGTAAATGCTTGAATAGGATGTTTTTAGATTTACCTACACCTATATTTGTCTCGTTATTAATGATGTTATGAGTATTGAAGATATGCTCTCCGTCATTGACAATAACTCTATATATATCCTTAGGTAGAGAGTCTAAAAGATTCTTCAAAAACTCTTTTCTGTTACACGTTACTATACCTATCCCTACATCTTTTCTCATAGTTCTATTTAGTTGATTTTAACTTAAAATAAATTGATAAATTAATATATTCACTATCTTTTAGTTCTTTTTCTAGCTCTGGAGATATATATAAGTCAGGTGTATGCCCCTCAGGTAATGGATCTGGTCTATAATACTCGATTTTATCTTTAAAATTATTTGTATAGCCATCTTTATAAACACTAACTTCGATATCAAAGTTACAATCTATACCATAAATTTTACCTAAATTATTAATAGGGTCGTCTTTTTGAAAGTATCTTAAGCTCTCTTCAGAGAAATAGTTTATGTGAGTGAAGTCAGTAAAAGCTATTCTTGACCTATAATGAGGTACAAATATTTCAGCATAACCTCCAGGTTTAAGAATTCTATTTATTTCTACAAAGAAAGGAATAATTTTATCTTTTTGAATATGTTCAAGTAGATGTTTACAGAAAATTGTATCCATTGAATCATCTTCAAAAGGCCAAGGAGTTTCTTCTACATCCCATTTAACATCGCATTTACATCTACCTTTATCAAGATTAATATGGTCATCTAAATATTCATCTCCGCACCCCACATTAAGCTTTGTTTTCATACATTTATTATAGGGAGAGAGTTTAATTAATCAAGAGGTAAAGTTTGGGGCTGCTTTATTTGATAAGCAATTTAAGTGTGTGTACACACCCCAGGTAGTCCGCAGACTACCTAGCTGGCTTGACCTGGAACACCGCAGCGTTCCCCCTACCCATCTTTTCGACCCTATTGGACGCAATTAAGTTACGGAGCAAATATTGCGCTCTACAATAGTCGTTACCTGCGATAGGCATAACCGAGTCCAGCGTAAATGATTCTCCGAGCTCAAGGATCTTATTCATATCATCTTGCTTTTTGCTCTTCTTAGAGACTGCTTTATTATCAGAATGATCAACTACAACATCAAAGTCGTAACCGTAATTGCCCATCCAACATTCAAGCTCATTTACAGCACCGAACCTATTTTTTGCCAACCCCAAAACCTTTGCGCCTTCATCAGCATCTGGAACATTCTGAAGAACCATATTAGCATCTACGCTATGCGGTACCATGCTCGATCCTTTCATATGCTTACCATCTTTCGTCATATGCATAACGAAACCTACGACGCAATCTTTCTTCTTTGCCTTAGCTACCAATTCCTTAACGATATACTTCTCTCGTTCGTAGAAGCTCATCTTAGTATTAGGCTCAAGACATTGAAAACTATCAACAATGATCATATCAAACTCTTCTAGATGTTTCGCAATTTCATCTACCCTAGTCTCGTTCTTAATAAGAACGTCAGTCACTTTGATACGACCACATGTATATGCGATCTGTTCGATATTCTCCTCTCCGGAGATATATCCAACCCTATATCCGTTCTTTGCTAAAGCATCTAAGATCTGTAACAAGAACGTTGTCTTTCCAGTACCAGGCAAAGCAGACAAAGTAAAGCTACTTCCTGGCAGAAAGCCTCCTGACATAAAGTCATCGATACGTTTAATACCAGTTTTAAGTCTGTTATGGAACCTATCGCTAACTTCAACATCAGCGGCTTTGACGAATTGTGTATGTGTAATGTCTAACTGCATATCAATATAATAGTTTCAACTTAGAGGAACCTCAACTGTTTTTTTGCCTTATTTCTATCGTAGGAACCTTTGCCCTTCTTTGGTCTGTGGACACGCGTTCCTGTATTGAATTTGACTATTCTTCTTATCTTCATATCGTCCTCTCATATCTTTATTTATTATGAAGGCGATTGCGAAATTAGGCAACAGGAAAATTTAGAGAAGTTCCAACCAGTTTAAGCTTGAGAAATATTTCTCTTGACCACCACAAGGAACCAATACTAATGTTATAGTATCTCTCACACCATCAACAGTTGTTCCTAATGTAAGTAAGGAGTCACTGACAAAGTTTGCAGGTAAAGATGTCTTGTTGAAGTATGTGGTATAAAGCTCTGTACCTCCAGAAAGTATGTCAGTTGAAGTACCGAAATAATACTCTATACAGCTATCATCCTTCTCGGTGAAAGTCTTTGCTGGTCCTAAAATAGTGCCATTAAGAATAATTTTAGCAATAGAGTTTGTATTAGCAGCTGCCATACAAGAGAAGTTTTGTAATCTTATATTAAAACTTTTATATGCTTCTTTTAATCTAATTGTTACAGCTGGAAATTCTGTACTATCTGAAATATTACCAATACCAGAAGAGCCTGAATGGATAGCATGAGGTACTCCATTGTCTTGACTCCCTCCTTCAGATGCAACAGAAGAACATATATGTCTGATAGAACCAACACCACCTGTACTTCTACATTCATATCGTACAGGTTTGTTTGGATTGCTTAGATAGGGTAGAGTTAAGTTATTTGAGTTTCTAAATTCATGACAGTAATAGATAATACCATCTATATTAAAACCAAATCTTACTCTTCCTACTCCTAGCCATTCATAGTCAATTACTAATATTTGGGTTTTATTAGTGTCGAGAGTAATTTTAGATGCTCCTGTTCCGTCAAGCTTGTCGATGTTCCAGGCAGATTGTGCAGCAGATAAAGAATTACTCCCACCCAAATTAGCAATATTAACACTATAAGAACCGTTATTGATTTCAAAATAAAAGCCTTCAAGATTACTATAGGGGTTAGATGTATCAGAATCAAATATTCCAACCCTTTGAGTAACATCAGCACTACCAACACAAACAAATGTAATAAAAGCAAGCTGGGACTTCCCTGGCTGGTAATTCATATATGCTTTTGTTTGTCTTATAGCAATGTCATTATTAGCTGAAACCGCTAATACTGAAGAAGCATTGTTACTATCATAATATATCTCAGCAGTTCCAGCTGTACCATTAGAATATACATATGGTACATTATCTACAATTTGTTTTGCGTTATGTAAAGTATCTGGTAGAGATACTCTTAGACGTCCAAATGCATCTGTAGCAGCAGAATTACCAAAAGGTAAAGAATTAATGGGTTGGGATGATTGATTCTGGCCAATATCGTATGTGAGTACAGCAAACTTAGGAAATACTTCTGTTTGTTCTTTTCCGTAATAATTTATATTAGAAGAAGTCATTGCAGGAAATCTATTATCTCCTACAATCTCACCAAACTTCTGGTATTCCATTGTTTGGTAGTTGAATTCAATATTACTATCTATACTCACAATAATATTTATTCTTTCCAGCCTAATGCTTCACTAACTACAGGGAATTGCTCTTTGAAGATATCTTTAATAGCATTGGCAATATCTCTATGCTCTTTCTGAGTATTCTCTTCTGTACGGAGATCAAGATAATGTACCCAAGACCTTACTGAACCTTTCATATAAAGAGTAGATTGAGTTGCGAGAGGTAAAACCATTCTAGCTTGCTCTTTAGCTACTCCTTGCTTAAGAAGCTTTTCATATGTCTGTACTGCATGATCTACCGCTAGTTTAACTACATTATTAATAACAGGCTCATCAATAACTTCAGCGCTACTCTGTCTATTCTTATCTGCTTGCTTTCTCAGCTCAATAGGTTCAATCTCTGTAGCAGCACTATAACGTTGAGAGAATTCTTGGAAAGAAAAGCTTCTATGACGTAGTATCTGAGCTGCAATTGCTCTACTTGGCTTAATCTCTACACACATATCAACCATTTCGAATGGGCT
>Ga0070746_10001049_pt1 | contig 16529 bp, 27 predicted proteins | sample VirMetDEL_Mar_21_FD_77016 | JGI IMG/M metagenome (GOLD analysis project Ga0070746, IMG submission 77016) | Aqueous microbial communities from the Delaware River and Bay under freshwater to marine salinity gradient to study organic matter... | ecosystem: Environmental > Aquatic > Marine >... | reverse complement strand
CAGCAACTGGTTCACGAATTCCGTCAATGTCGACGGGAGGTGCACCGATGAATGCAATGATGAAACAAGTAGTAGCAGCAAGGAGGCAAGGAATCATAAGGACTCCAAACCAACCAACATAAAGACGATTGTCAGTGCTGGTTACCCAGTTGCAGAACTGTTCCCAAGTAGATTGCGTCTGTTGACGCGATAGAGTAGCGTTAGCCATTTGTTTGTACGAAAAGTAAGACCATCAGGGAAATGGTGGAGTTACTATTTCCTCTCACCCTTAGAGAGGATATGAGAGACGTGATTTAGACACCCTATAGGTCTCGGTTTGGGGTGTTTAACAACAAAAAAGGTTCTCTAAAGAACCTCTCCTATTGATGTATTTATTATAAGTAAAAAATAAGTTCTGTCAACCACTTGACAAAACATTTTCTGATGACTAAAATCCGCTTGTGCCTTTTGAGACCTTAATAAGTAAAACCTTTAAGGTACTCAAGGACTTCATTGAGATATCTATTTGCCACTAGTCTTTGTTCTTCACTTATAGTTTCATCTCTCAGCTGATCTTTAAGTCTTAAGACCTTTGAAAGGATTTCATATTTGGTTAAAACTCCTCTTGCCATTCATCTAACCTCTTTTTAAGTTCAGTATCAATAAAGTCACTTCTTTTCTTCCAAGTGTCTTTGTTTGGGTATATCTTTCCTTTTACATACTTATCATTAATGCATTCAGGAGAATCGACAGTTGAACAAACTAGGTTAGATAAAGTTTCCTCATCACCTCTAGCTCCTGTTCTCCAATAATGTTGACCATTTAACCATGTTGCACCACATTTAGGACATTCAACTCTTGAAAGAGAAAAATCAGATGTTTGTTTATCCATATTAGAAAGGAGAAGGTAATCCACCACCACCAGGAACAGAATTTGATTCTGTTGATGGAATAGAGATGGGTGTATTTAATGAATTTACAATAGTGTCTTCAACAACTTGTGTAACTTCACCAAGAATGTTTTCAGTTACTGACTGAATAAAAGAATCTTTTTGGGAATAAAGATAATAACCACCAACAACTATTCCTGTAGAAACAGAGAATGAAATTAGAGCCAATGTGTTAATAACCTTTTGCATGATTCTCATTAGTATCAGTATTATACTATATTTATCTATCTCATTCAATTCTCAGAATTCTAAATAACTCTGAAGTTTAGAGTAAGAAGATGAAGAGACTTTTTCTTATTGCATCATCTACTTTATTCTTAGCAACACCAGTTAGTGCAGCAGAAATCACTTCAAGAATTACAGACTCAGTTCAACTCACAGTTGATGGAGCTGCGGTTCAATCAAACAGAATTGGATCTTCTTATTCTGTCTCAGGAAGTAACATCTCTGTCACAACATTGGGTGGTTTGACAGGGGGTTCTGCTACTGCGGCACCAACCATCTCAGCAGGATCTTACACCATTAACACTGATGGTTCTGCTTTTTCTTTTACAGAAGCATCAACCATTGGTGACACACCAGTGACCTCACAGTCATCACTTTCCTCTAATGGAAGGTTTGACTCACCAAATCTTTATGGTGACACCATCACAACCGCTGGTGGTTCAGCTGGAACACTTGCAGGAACTCTTTCTGCAACATCTATTCCAACCATCACAGCAGGTGGTCCAGGAACTAGTGGAACAGCACAAAGAACCATTGAGTTGAGTGTTTTCAAATGAATAAGAACCTCCCATTAGCACTTTTTACTTGTGGGCTTTTGGGAGTCCTTCATGGATTCTCTCAACCGTCTTATGCAGCATCGGTTATCCCAAATTTCACCAGAGGAACTGTGACCTCTGAAACCACATCAACAACTACATTAGTTGAAACGATTCGACAAATAGAATACACGACTGGAGAGTCCTACACAGTAACAGGAACAAACATTGTCATTCCTGATAATCCTGGACCAGACTCTGTTTATGTTCCACACACTCAAGGTGCTCCTTTCCAGTTCAGTGAAACTTATCTTGGACCTGGAATAGCAAAGGAGACCTACATTGATAGGACAACGACTACTGAGAGTTTTACTAATAGCATCAGTGTCTTTACCCAGTAAAGCACTGGCTGAAGCTCCCTCAACAACTAACATCGCAGGACCCTCCGCATCTGCATCTGGCAATGTAACAAACCAAGCTGTTCAGGTTTTACAGGGTCCTTTTTCAGTTAACACTTATGGAGGTGGTGTTGCTTGTCAAGGTCCAACAATGAGTGTTCAACCATTTGTTATTGGTAATAACAATTACAATGATGATCCAGAAGCTTATGGAAGTGGTTCTGGAAACTTTGGTGTTTCTTTAGGATTTCAAATTCCATTAGATGGTGAATCTGTAGAACTCTGTAAGGAAAGAGCAAGAACAGAAATTGCTAGACAACAAGCAGAAGCAGATAAGGCCAGGTTAGATTTTGAATTAGTCAGACTTATCAAGTGTGGTGAAGCAGCAAAAGCAGGAGTGAGATTTCATCCTCAATCACCTTATGCTGGAATTTGTGCTGATGTTGTTGTAATTGCTCCACCTCCCCCAGAACCAAAATTATGAATGATCCAGTCTGGTCAGTCAATTTATTAGTCTTTATTCTTGTTGCAATCACAACAGGTTACATTTACTACATTTTACGTTTAGCAAATAAGGAGTTAGAAGATGGGAAAAATGTTACCACCTTCGAGGAAAAGTTGTTACAATTTTCGAGTGATAGAGATAAATAGAGTTGTTGATGGTGACACTATAGATGTCACTATTGACTTGGGTTTTGACCTTTATAAAAAAGAAAGAGTTAGAGTTGCTGGTGTTGACACCCCAGAGAAACGCACAAAGGATCCAGAAGAAAAAGCACTTGGTTATGACGCAACAAATTGGTTAAAAGAAAAATTAGAAGGAGCAATTAATGGTGATGATGAGCTCACTGTTCGCACTGAGTTGGTTGGGGGTGTTGGCAAATATGGAAGACTTCTCGGGTGGTTATACATTGGAGACGCAGAACTCTCCCTCAATGAGCAAATGATTACGGAAGGCTACGCTTGGGAATACGATGGCGGAACCAAACAAAAGAACTTTGAAGAACTTAGAGAAATTCGCAGAACAAATGGAACACTCCTTTGAACTTACAATGGAGGATTATGTAATCATCCTAAATGCCCTTCATTATTATAAGAAAGTTGAGAAACATCCAAACTTCTCACACTTTGATGAAAAAAGAATCAATGAGTTGAGAGACAAAATGGCCTATCAACTCATTCCAAGTCCCTTTAGTAAACCAAACAATGGGTAGTGTCTTTATCTTTGGATTTATAATCCTTCTTTCTATTACAATAGAACTTACATCACCAGTAAGAAAAAACCAATAGGGTGTAAATTTTCCCCAGAAAAAATTTTCAGGCAATTATGAAATCAAAAAGTAAATTTTGCCCCAAGTTTCTTTGCAATAATTTTTGGTGAAGCAAAATACTTTTTGAATCTTTTAACACCTTCCTTGGTCATCTTATTTGCCAAAGCATCATCAATAATTAGTTTGTTATCTAACTCCCAAAGAGTATCAAGATCAACTTGATCTCTAAGGTATTGTTCAAGATTATCAATATTACTTTCCAAAATCTTCATTCCTTTTTGTGAATATTCAATAATCTCAACCCCTTCTGCAGATTCAACAAAGTGAAGGACAGGTTTGACTTGTTTAATCTTAATTTTCTTCTTTTTCTTAGGTGCCATCATTTTTTTGGCTAATGGTTCCAACATCTGTTTGGCTTGACCAACAGCAAGAGTTGCACCTAAAGTAACCACAGTTGTGACAACTGCAGTTGCCCCAGCAGTCACCAAAGGAGCCACATCAACAGCAGGAACATCTAACCCCCCAACATTGATGGTTGGTGTTGGTGGAGTTCTTGTGTCTAAACCTGGTCTTGTTGGTGTTACAGGGGATTCTGAAGGGGTCTCACCACCAACAACACCTTCCCATTCCTCTCTGGTTGGAACATCAATTGTAGGATAATCAATAACCACTCCAGGAATGTCAATAACTGGTGGTGATATTCCAGAAACAACAGGTCTTGGTAAGATTGTTGGTGCTACAACAGGAGGTGGTAATGACTCAATAACAGGAGATGGAATCCTTTCAATTCTTGGTGACATTAGATGGTTGGCATAACAGGTGGTTCACCATCATTCTTAGGTGCTACTGTAGAAATTTGAACTGGTGCCTGTTCAATTCTAATTGTTTGAGCAGGTGCAGTTTGTGCTGCAGCAGCAATCAATTTCTCAAGATCTTCTTTAGTGATAGAAGCACCACCAGCAGCAGCACCATTCATCTTCATTGTACCATCATTAGATTTCTTTGCAGTCTGAACACCGAAGGTTGCTAAAACTCCAGTAAAGACTGATGCAATAAAGGTGGGATCCAGTTTCTGTTCTGGAATACCAAGAGCAGCAGGAAGTTTGATATATGCAAGTGTGAGAATTCCCCCAGACCAAATAAGAATACCAAGACGAACCATGGTGCTGATGGCTTCTAATTGACCTTCATGATCCTCAGCAGCATTTTTAATCTTACCAAGAAAACCTTTTTTCTTTTCTTGTTGAGCTTTCTCTTTTACTTCTTCTGTCATGGTTTGGTAGTTATGGTTAATTTATTTATTTTTTAAATCATTAAAGAGCATAAAAAAGGGGGTCAATTAGACCCCTGATAAACTGGTTGCATGATCCCTTTATCTGGACCATTATCATCATCATCTCCTAGTGATGTGAGAACATATGCTATTGCAAATCCTACTAGTAAACCTAGATATGACCACGTACTCATGACTCATCACCAGACTGTGAAAGCATTGCTCCTGCACCAAAAGCAACCATCATGATTGCTGCTACTGCAAGGAATCCCATCACCAAATACCAGGAATCAGCTGCCCTGTTGTTGCATATGCACCCATTGCTGCAATGACACCAAGCATTGCTGCCCAGCCATTAATCCTTTCTGCGTTTTCGTTCATTAGTTTTCTCCTTTGTTTTGTTGAAAATTATAATCTCTTCACCATCATGGGTAAAGATTAGTTCATCATCATGATCCCAACATAACTCTTCATAAAGAGAGTTGAGTTTCCTTAGATCTTCATAGAGAGCGTTTGGATTTGGCATATTAGTAAAGATGTTCTTCTTGTTCAGTAAGAATCACTGAGTCAGAAGTTGGATAAGATACACACAAAAGAGCAAATCCTTCTTCAATCTGATCATCATCTAAGAACGATTGATCACTTTGATCAACTGTTCCTGAAATAATCTTAGCAGCACATGAAGAACAGGCTCCTGCACGACATGAATAATTTAGGTCAATACCTTGTTCCTCTGCTGCATCAAGAATGTATTGGTCCTCAAGAACCTCAATTTGAGTTTCTACACCCTCAGGTGTTTTGAGTGTAACTTTGAATGCCATTAGTAAGTTTCCGATAATTGTTGGACTGCGTAACCCAATAGGACAAAAAATGCAATCGATGTGATTGTAAAAATTGAAGTTTCCATCAGAATCCAAACGCTCCAAAGAAGAAGAAACTACCAGTAGTCATGTAAGAAATGAGTCCAGCAACAAAACCCAACATGGCTACACGACCATTCAGTTTCTCTGCACGCTCATTGTGAGACTCCATACCATACTTGGCACGATCCTCATCAGTCATATACATTGCAGGTTCAGTAGCCCACATGTTTTGTTGTCCCCTTTCATTCGTCGTTACCGTCATCATAAACTCCTTTTGTTAAGTTATGTTTACTATTTTATAATAATTTAACTTTTCAGTCAACAAAATGGACATTTTTTAATTTGTCTGTCTTGGTTTCCACATCTAAGTCTAATTACTTAGTAGTCATTAGATGAAATAAATCTTTTACATTCAGTTATATTCTTCTTACACCAATTTCTTACATAAGCATGTGTGTCAATGTCCATTGCATAATGAGCATGATTGTGAATGTTTCCTATAACAATCAAAGACCCCAGTAAAACAAGATTTAAAGAAGTCACAGGATGAAATAAAACCCTGAGAAATTTTGACATAAAAAAAGGGGAGTGACCTCCCCTGATTTATAAAAGTTATTCAGTAACTCAGAAGGTGTACTTGACACCCAACTTAGCACCAACACCCAGATCATCAAACTCTTGCCCAACGGTGATAGCTGAAAGCTCACCATAGAAACCAAGGTTATCAGTTGCGTTTACAGATGCACCAACCTTACCAGAGAACTCAGTTTCGTTCTCCAGACCGTCTTCAGCAACGATGGTAGGGCCACCTTGGATGTACCAACCAGCGTCCTCACCCAGGTCACCTTCGAAACCTACATGGAAGTCAGTAGCAGCACCAGTGTAGTCATCGCCAGTCCAACCAGCGTTGGTCTCGACGTTCACATAGGGACCTGCAAAAGCAGCACCGGCGGACATGGACAGAGCAGCAGTTGCTGCGAATACAGATTTGATCATTTTAGATACCTCTATTTTTCTCGTGAATAAAATCCACGGATGGAAAGGGACTCGACGTGTCCCTGTTTGTTTAAACAAACTCGCGAGTAGTTGAGGGTTGTTTGTTTCATTCTGTGAAGAAATGTCCCCACGAATGTTTATTTATAATAAGAAATTATTCTAATCTTGTTTAGTTTCTGGTTGTGTATGTGTGGAAGTGGTGACACGACCCAGATAAGGATCATAATCCATAATGTCACTTGCAGACATCTGTGCTCCTTTCTGAGACCAGAAGTTTAACTGAGCTTCATAATTACCCTTGTGGAAAGCATCCACATGGTCAGGGTGAATAGAAGATCCCAGTTCAGTTCGATAAAGAAGAAGAGGAAGAGCATAGGTGTTACCTGAATTGTAGATAAGATCGTCAGCAACTGGTCTTGGTTTGACTCCATTGTCAAGTTTGTATTTGTCTCCCCTACAGTGGAGTCTAATTAGTTTCTCAGCATGGTGTCTTGTAATTAAATAACAAGCTGTGGAGAATTCATTCACAAATCTCTTGTGAACCTTGATGTGAATGTCTCCTGTACAAATGATTGCAATCTGACACACATCCCAGTCATAAGGAATCTTAGAATAAAAATCTCTCCATTCAAAATTCCAAAACCTTACAAGGTCTAAACTAACATCATCTTCCATGATGACTGCATAGGGTTCACCAGTCTCATAGAATTGTTTAATTGCTTTAAGGTGAGAGGTGGTACATCCAATCTCACCAGATGTCATCATGTCGGGATAACGACCCTTCAGAATATCACTCAGGTCATCTTCACGACCATCATAGGCAGACACTCGGGTGTAGTTATCAATCTCCCAATACTTGAATTGATCCTCCATGTATTGTCTACGTTCTGGTTGTCCATCCAGATTCAAATAATAAATGGGCCCAATCCCTTTGAGTTTATAAACTGATTTGTTTTTATCCATTCATCCAATCCTCAATGTTCACTCCTTTGTCATCAATAAAGATGTCAGCATCAGGTTTACTGAACATCGGCATTAACCAGTCATATTTTACTCCCCAATGATCTAATTGTGAAACTGTGATTTCATTCCAGTCAATTCCACTTTTAGATCCTCTAGCAGTTTGGAAAATAATATAGTGACCTTCATCATGAAGTTGATTGATTCTATCTATAACATCTTGTTTAGGTGTGGATAAGTGATATTTCCCATCTGGTGTATCACAAATGGTTCCATCAATGTCAAAACAATATCTCATCAGTCACCCCTTTTGATTCTGTAACTGTCCTCATCGCGATGTTCAGTAGAGAACTCAAGAATCTCTGTATCCCTAAGAGCATACATCTGATGTCTCATTCCACGAGGAACATGAAACTTGTCTCCCTCACATAAGAGAATCTTGTCTGCGATTTCATCATTATCATTTTTAGAATAGATGACTTCAACTACACCACGTTGGACATAGAAAACCTCATCTTTGTTTTGATGATAATGCCAGGAACATTTCTTTCCCTGTGCAATGAAAAGAATCTTTCCACAATACTCAGGACAATTAGCAATCCACTTTTCATATCCCCATCCTTTGGAGACAAACTTAATTGGATCACTTGCCTTGTATTCGATTGATGATTCCTGAGGAGGAATATCCTCCGATTCGGTTGAAAAACCTAACTTCCTTTGCATAATGTCTACCCACTCCATCATGGTTCCTCCAATCTCCTCCATCTATAAGAATGTCTGGTTTGTACATTTCAATGAGTTGTTCCAACTCTTCCCTGGTGTCAAAACCCAATACCATGTCCACGTATCGAATTGATTCCAGAAGTATCTTACGATCATTGAAATTATTTATTGGTCTTGTTGGACCTTTATCAACTGAGATCTTTCGATCAGAGTCGAGTCCAACAATAAGTTGTCCTCCTTTGGAGAGAGACTTTGCAACTCTAAGAAGTTCAATGTGACCAGGATGGAGTAGATCAAAACAACCATTAACCCAAACTATTTTTGACATAAGATTCAACACTTATAAACTCATGATTCCATTCTGTGTTTGCACAGGTGTGATATTGATACTTACCTTCAAGATGTTTTGGAAAAGGAATAGTTTCAATTGGAACATTATAACATTCTGAAATGATTTTACCCACCTTCAAAAAACTAATAGGGTTTGATGTTCCAAGATCATAAACACCTGAGGGCTTATCATTATTCATCATAACATTAATCACATCATCAACACAAACAAAATCACGCAATGAATGATTTGATCCTTCAAACAATGTGATCTTTCCTTGTGTTTTTGCTTGATGAATGAACTTGGTCACAGGTGATGATTGATTTCTCTTCAGTTTATCTTCCTCTCCATCCCCATAAACATTAAAGAATCTAAATCCTTGAATGTGTGAAAATTCTTGAAGATGATCTTCAACCCAGATATCCACAGTGAGTTTAGAGATTGCATAAAAGTTAATGGGACCATTACCATTACCATAAACAGAAGCTGATGAAGCATACTTCACAGGAATTCCTTTTGCAATTGCAATCTGAAATAATGAAAGTGTGAATGTCACATTATATTGATTCACTATGATTGGATTGTCAGCTGTGGTGTCTGAGATTGCACCCAAGTGATAGATGGTTTCAACCTCATCCCAATCATCAAAGTGTGAAAGAAACATCCAACAGTCATTGAAATCAACCTCAATGACCTCATAAACCTTCTCTAATGCACTCTTGAGTTTCTTTCCAATAAAACCCTTAGAACCAGTTACAATAACCTTCATACTGTTGTCATTCCTTGTTTGCGTACTACAAGACTTGCACACCTATTTGCAAATTGAATTGCCTCTTCAATAGAATGATTTGTTGTGTAATCATAAACTAATGCTGCAAGGAAGGTGTCACCTGCACCACTCACATCCATAACATCAACCTTCTCAACTGGATAGTTGACACCTTGATAAAGACATCCATCTCCACCCATTGTTTGAATTACTTTCTCTTGTAGTGATGATTTAATGAACTTTTCTGATCTATCATGTTCATAATTATTGATCTTGATGAACTTAGCGTCTTGGGCCCAAGGTCCAAGAACTTTCTTTGTGTCAAGAAAAACTTGTGGGTGAACCACACAAATGTCTTCAATGTCTGTTGTTTTTAGAAATCCTTTATCATAATCAGAGATGATGATAGTGTCATAAGAAAGAATCAAATTGACATCAAATTGAAAAGATTCAGTGACATTGCCTTTATCAATTCTCACAAACATGTGGTTGCTGTTCTTATCAACAATCCTTTCTTTGATAAAGTTTTCCCAACTATTATTGGTAATAATATCCACATTTGCACCAAAAGACTCCAGGTTTTTGTAGACATTCATTGCCATACCTGGAGTGTAAGTTTTATCAATAACCTCTACCACTGGTACAGGTTTATCTGGTGCAAGTCTATTTGATTTCACATAAGTGTAAACATCATTACAACTATCTCCAATTATTAGTATCTTCAAGGGTTCCATACAATGTTAGTGATGTCAGGTCTGTCAGTCTTGTTGGGAAAGTCTAACCCATCAATAGGAAAATGTGAAGTAGAGATTTCAGGTTCTTTGACCAACTTCTTATTCACAAGACTGAGTTCAATCAATGGAGGAATTGTTTCTCCATTGAAATCATTACAAGGAATAGAGTTGTTACAATGAACATGAAAAATGTAGTAGTGATCCTGGAGTCTCTTCAGAACTTTCTTATACTTTTTCAAGAGTTTCTGATTAACTCCATAGTAAACACATTCATGAAACCCAGTGAAGTATGGACTATGACTGTCTTTATATTTCACTGGAATGACATGAAGCTCACAAAGAATTTGATCAAAGTCTGACAAAACATAGTCTGGCATCTTATCAAAGACATCCCATTCACACCACTCTACATCCATCTTGAGGGTCTTGTGTTCAGGATTACCATAGATTCTTAGATGATTCCTAAGTGTGTCACAAGTTTCTGTTTTCTTAGGACCAATCCCTTCTCTGTGAAAGACACAGTTTTCAGATTGATTAGGAAGATCTCTGACAGTGTGATCAAAAAGATGACCATAGGTTCCATACTTCTCACAAAAGTTTTCCTCAAATGAGATGTTATTCTCTACACCATAAGAATAGATTACTTCTGTGTTTTTGGAAATCTCATCAAGGACAACATAACCTCCATCCTTTTCATCACCAATTCTAACTTTGGTGAATTCAGTGTCATAGACTTTAATTGATTTAATGAAGTTCATTAGAAGAAAGGTAGACCATCTTTATGTAAGTAAATCATTGAAGGAACTTTCATAATGTATGAATCCAACATTGCTTTAGATGCAGACTGTTGATCTGTGGGAAAGAAACTTTTCACATTCTTGAAAACAGTTGCAAGTCTTTCAGGATTTAGTGGTCTGTGAGTAGGACCATGAGAAGGATAGTCTGAATATCCAATCAACATAACTGGAAGATTTTGTTCATCAATGTCAATCTTCACCTGCTCATAAGGTCTCTCAATCACAAAAGGTGTGATGGAATAAACAATAGGTCTAAAACCTTCAATGGCAAGACCTGCTGCCATACTTGTGATTGCTTGTTCTGTCAGTCCAAGATTGAAGAATCTGTTAGGATACTTCTCCTTGAATGGTTCCATCTCTTGTTCAACATCACCAGTCAGAAGGACAATCTTATCATCCTTATCTGCCAGTTTCATTAGTGTTTCACCAAATGCTCTTCTCATGTTAACTCCTCTCTTGCTTGTTTCAAATAATCACCACCCAACCAGTTAGAATGCCACTTAGGAACATTCTCCATGAATGAAACTCCTTTACCTTTCACAGTAGAAGCAACAAAGAGTTTAGGTCTTTCACTTGAATCTCTCATCTCAGTGACAATATCATCATTGTGACCATTGATAATTCTCACATCCCACTGTGCTGCATTTGCTGCATTGACAAGTGGATCAATCACAGGCATGATGTCTTGAACATAACCTGATCCTTGAATGTTGTTTGCATCAACAATGACAACAAGATTATCCAACTTGAGATGACCAGCAATCAAAAGAGACTCCCATGTGGTTCCCTCTTGTGCTTCTCCATCACCAATCAATACGAATACTTTGCTCCTATCTCCTCTAAGTTTTCTGGCGAGAGCTTGACCAATTGCAGTAGGGAGTCCATGACCCATGCTACCAGCAGTGCACCATACACCATTTTCAGGCTCATAATGAGGGTGTCCTTCAAGAGTTGGATTATAACCAAGTTCCCTAAGAAGTACATAGTAAACCCAGCATCCGTGACCTTTGCTGAGAATGAACCTGTCATCTTCACCCATAATCTCATCAAAGAGTTGGATAAGGATTTCAGCACAACTAAAACTTCCTCCATAATGATAACCACCATTTGCTAAACTCAGGTCAATAGCATCTCGCCTGACCTGTTTTGATCTTTCAGATAACATTTCAGTCATTAATCTTCACCATAATTCTACCTGCATTTCCACTTTTCAACAAATCAAAAGCATCATTCACATCTTTGAGTTCAAAGGTGTGCGTGTGTAATTTATCTACGTTTAACACTCCCCTTTCAGCAAGCTTGATGTAGCGAGGAATGTCAGACTGAGGAATGGTTCTTCCTCCTTGAGTTGCTTTGATTGTTCGTCCCTGTCCATCGAAAAACGAGAGGCCTTCAAACTCCAAAGATAAATTGGGTTTGGGTTGTCCCACGAGAACAAGAGTCCCTCCAGGTGCCAGTTTATTGAATGCTTCACTTATAACTTCAGGTATTCCAGTTGTATCAATAATCACATCACAAGATTCATGAATGTATTGACACTCATAAATGAAATCATTTGCTCCCATCTCCATTGCAAGATCAAACATACTTTGATTGATATCAACAGCATGAATGGTTCCAACAGATCTCATCCTTGCTGCCTGGATAAGGTTGAGACCTACTCCACCACAACCAATGACTGCAAGTGTTTGACCAAACTTTAAGTCACACTCATTGTCAATAATACCCAGAGCAGTGGTGAGAGAACACCCAAGCATAGCAGCAAGAACAGGGGAAGTTTGATGAGGTATTGCGGTAACCCTGTTTTCAGAAACGATTGAATATTCAGATAATGTAGTGACTTTTCCACTAGAGATTTCCTTTCCATCAAGAACATAGTTGGGGAATTGGGATTCGATTCCTGACCCTGGCCTCCAATGCATTACAACCTTATCACCTGGTTTGACAGTTGTCACACCCAATCCCACTTCCTCTACAATACCACATCCTTCATGCCCCATCAAATGAGGAAGAAACTTTTCGTTACCTTTGTGTCCTCTGATCTCATGAAGTTGTGCACCACACAACCCACTTACTAAAACTTTAACTAAAACTTGACCAAACTTAAGTTCAGTAAGTCCAACCTCTCTCAATCCTAGTGGTTCATTAATTTTTTCAAGGACGGCTGCAAGCATTTCTTTTCCTCAATACAAGTTCATTAGTGTAGAAAGTACCACGTTTTGTTAGGTCAATAACTTTCTTAGCAACCTCATCTACGTCCATCATTGAATTGTAATTATCTCTACTCTGCGTCATCCTTGTTTGAATTCCACCAGGATGAACATCAATGATATCTACACCAGTTCCAATGGCCTCCATCTGAAGTGCCTTAGAGAAACCTTTCAATGCATATTTAGATGCAGCGTAGACAGTTTCATTTTTAGATGGTTGTTGAAATGCAAGAGAGTTGATGTTGATAATCAATCCACTCTTCATTTTCCTAAACCTACTGTAAACCCTCTTCAAGATTTGAATCTGAGCAGTTACGTTTGTATTGATTACATTTGCAATCTCATCATCAGAACATTTCTCAATCTCCTTACCCAGATAGATTCCTGCATTATTGATGAACACATCAATGTTATGAATCTGAAGATAAGAATTCAGATAATCTGCAAATCCTACATCAGTGATGTCTCCAACAACATAGTTCTTACTTTTGACATCACTTGTCCTGTAGTGTGGAAGAACATGGTATCCTTTCTCTCTTGCATAGTTCAACATGGCCTTACCAAGACCTGAACCACAACCAGTGATACAAATTCTTTTTCTAGACATTACCAATTCACTCCTGGATAACTAATACCACAACCATAGAAGCCATCACAATTAGATCTAAACCGATCAAAGATACGTTCCAACTCAGGTTTCTCTATGGTCTCCTGTGGAATAACCTCTTCGTTAATCTCTTTTGTGATCTCTTCCAACTCTGCTGGGGTGGTTGCCAGCACACTAGACAATAAAAGGTCAATCATTCGGTTACCAGGTAGTCAACATAGTCAAAGTAAAAGATCCCCTGCTTCTGGGTCCTATCACTATAATACACCGAAGGAGGGGTGATACAGTAAATTTTTAACAATTCGTTACTTCTTTGGATGGCAGCACCAAGAGCCATAGCACCACTGTAAAAACAACAGATACCATAAGAAGAATTAATGAGATGGCAATAGTGAAAGATGTTATCTAAAACAACTTCTTCATCTACCTTTGGATGATGTTGATTGGAATTTACACCTTTGAATCTAACCCCAACAAATTTCTTATCAGGATAAGATTTTCTCAATGCATAATAAATCTTATCTACTTCATTCAAATCATAACCATAACCAGTGTTGTTATGATTAATAGTCACTGATGAAAGATCCACAAGAATAGTATTCTTGTAATTTGGTAATTTCATCATGGGATAATAGATCTTTGGTCTAATGTTTGATGGTACTAAACCATGAACTATTTCCCAATCTTGAATCCAATTACCACATGTTTGATTGATTCTATATTCTGGAAGGTCTCCTGCATTCCTTACACCACTCTTCTTTCCTTTGATGTATGGATTACATCCCCAGACTAAATCATAAATTTCCTGATTACGGAATGGTGCATCTTCAAAAATGTAAGTCTCTCTTCCTTGTTGTTTGTAAAACTCTTCTGGGAGTGTAGATAACTGAAGTTGATCTCCAAGACCTCCATGCCATGCACCCAGGATTACATCAGGTCCTTTTCTCATAACTGCCAAATGATTTGATAGCCATCGTGAATTGGTTCAATTCCAATTGAACTAAAGAAGTCTTTAATAAACCCTGCCTTACCGCCTTGAGCAATCTTTGTGAACCATTCAAACTCAGGTGTGTTTGCATTGTCATCAACCAAAACAATAGTTCCCTTTTTAAGATTCTTCATCACAGCACAGAGTTCCTTGAGATGATGTTTCTGTGAAGGGATTGGATCATCTGGTTTAAAATCAAATGAGTCAAGATAAAGAAGGTCAATCTTCTTCTTTGCTGGAATGTTCCAAAGAAAATCTACTGAGTCACTACAATAAACTTCTGTTCTATCAGAGACCATCTTCTGAGCATGTTTCACATTATCTGAATTGATGTCAACAGAAACGACTTCACCATCATAGAAGTTAATAAAATCATCAAGAATGTAAGTACTTGAACCATCATCACCAAATGCAAGTTGACCATGATCTGATCTCATACATCCTGTTTCAACAATGAAAAAGTCTTTTGTTTTCTTCTTATCAAGAAGTTCAAAAACAATCTTCAATGATGATGCTCTATCTCTCACAGGATTTCTTCCTGCAGGTGTAAGGAGTTTGTCATGAAACTCCTTCATGAATCTCTCTGAATAACTCATGGTAATTTACGATCCTCCACTACTCTAAATTTAGAGATCTCCTCTGAGTTCCTTTCATAGAAGATCTTAGTATTCTTATGATTTGCTTTCAACAACCATGGTGCTGGTTGTCCTGTTTCTTTTCTGGTTCCACCCCACTCTGGTTCTGAATCAAAATCAATCCAATAACAACCACAAACCTTTCCAAGTTTCTTATGCATTCTAAACATCAAGTCATGGTCATCCATGTCTTGTGGTTCAAATGTTTCATCAAAATAATCCATCTCTCTCAGATCCTCAAGGTTGATCATCAATGGACCCCGATTGACAGTAGACCTTACTGCAAAGACATCACGAGGTGTGTTGTTTTGATTTGCACCATCACAGGATTCAAGAATATCACACCAACAATTATCTAGATCCTCTGTCTCTAGATGAGTTGCAGATCCTTTCTTATAGTTGTGTGCAGTTCTTGCAGTTACAGCAAAAACATCATTAAATTCCTCAAAGGGTTTCCTCATTCTATGATTCCAACCCTTTTCTTTGATGATCATATCATCTTGAATGATGATTACATAGTCACCAACTGCTTCTCTGAGTCCAATGTTATTTGCTTTGGTCTCAAAAACATTAGGTGCATTTTTATAAATGACTCTTTCCTCAAGAGAAGAACTCAGAATATAATCTTTTGCAATTTGTTCAGATGAATCTGTACATCCATCAAATACAATGATGAGTTCATATTCTCCTGTTGTGTTATCTTCAATTCCTTTGAGAACATCTTTGATGATTCCTTCTTGATTGTGAACTGTGAGAATAATACTGTCCACAATGTGAGGTTTCATATAATCAACTTCATCCTTTAGTTGAATCATGAAGGAGTCAATAGGTCTATAAGGTTGAACTTGTTTATTAGCATACCTCTCCCACCAGTAATCTGCATTACCTTCAATCAGACTTCTAAGTTCTTGTCCAACAACTGATAAACCATCCCTTACAGCAAGGTTTGTAAGAATACTTTGATCTCTTCTAACATCCTTGAATCCATCAAGTTGTGGTTTACCAGAGAAGTCAGTGAGTTTTCCATTCACTCTTTCATCAAACAACCACTTCTGCCATTCTTTGAGAATCTCCTTGGCTTCATCACAGACTCTCCAAAATGAGAACCCTGCCTCTAGTTGATTGACATTCCAATAATCTTCTTCATCACAATCCATGAAGACAAAACAATCTCTCTTAGTGTATTGTCCATTGATTGAGTTTCCCATTGCAAGAAGACAAGGGTCATCTCCCATTGTTTGATCTACAAACTTAAAGATGTCTGGGTGAAACACATCCAAGGTG
>Ga0070746_10001047_pt1 | contig 16564 bp, 22 predicted proteins | sample VirMetDEL_Mar_21_FD_77016 | JGI IMG/M metagenome (GOLD analysis project Ga0070746, IMG submission 77016) | Aqueous microbial communities from the Delaware River and Bay under freshwater to marine salinity gradient to study organic matter... | ecosystem: Environmental > Aquatic > Marine >... | reverse complement strand
TTAAGTACGGGGGTAAGTTCAAGATCAAGAAGAAAAAGAAACCAGGATACAGAACGGTATGAAAGAAGAAGAAGACATCAGCTTCTTGAACCCAGAGCGGTTGAAGAAGACCGAAGAAAAACTAGACAGTGGGGAGCTCACTTGCAACCTCGACTCCCCTGAGGATTGTGAATCTTGCAGTGGTTAATGTGTTTATATTTGTTATATGAGAGTAGTTAGCAAGAAGCAAAAGAAATACGGTGGCGGTGGCCGCATGTACGCTAATGGAGGGGGTATCCCTGGCGCTCCGTCAGGAATGGATATGTATAACGCCTTGAGCCCATCGCTCAAGCAGTATGCGGACGACAAGGCCATGCGCGAGTATTACGCCCCATACAAGGAGACGTTCTACAAATACATGAGTATGAACAACTTTTTGGATCCTATGCGTGATAGGGATGGCAATGTTGTTCCTGGTATGTATGGTGAAGACATGCGTAGTCTCATGGCTCCAGTCCGTGAGTTGAGTGGCAGAGAGCAGGGTCAGGCAGAGATGGGTATGTTCTTGAATCGTCTGTTGCAAATGGCGATGGCGGGAGACTCAGAAGCCAACCAAGTCTTGAATAACATTCAGACTAGATATGACAGCAGGCAGGCAGCAGCAAAATCCGAGGCTGAGCGTATGGCTCGTCTTAGCAAGGGCAGTGGCAAGCCAGGACCTTACGAGAGGTAATATGAGAGCGATTAGAAGAGGTGTTACTGGTCCTAAGGAGCCAGACTTGATGGCGACGTACAATGCCTTGCCAGCTTACCTGCAGGCATACATTGATGGCGAGGTTCGCGATCCTGAAATGAAGGTCGAAGATTTCTATGATCGCTTCATGACCCAAGGATACTTGCCTGACCGTCGCAATAGAATGTCTCGAACGGGGTATGTCGGCGATAGCGAGTATTTCGGAAACATCCCGCATACGGCCTATCGAACAGAAGCGGGAAATAGGGCTGGCCTTGCAGAGCTCTTGATGGAGATTGAAAGGGAGGCGTTCTCCCCCCGCTCTACTGGGAATGCGGAGTACGGGGTTCCGAACCCCGAAGCTACTGACTTCATGTATCGTCTAATGCAAAACAAATAAGTGCAATGGCTACACTCACAGTTGAGATTTCAGAGAAGCTGCAGCTAAACGGCAAGGACCGTGGCAGCGAGATGACGGTGACTATTGATAGTATCACCGAAACCTTCCATAGAATTATGGATGTGGCTACGGCTAGTGCCCAGACCATCTTGCAGATGGACTCTACGGCAGCCAATGCCGCTGGAGGGACGCTGCATACAACGCAGGTTCAGTACTTCCGTATTACGAATCTCGACGCCACCAACTTCGTTTCGATCACGATTCAGAACGACAGTACTGAGGAGTACATGGTAAAGCTGGCGGCTGGTGAAAGCTACTTCCTGTTCAACAGCAAGATTGACGCAAACGCACTGGGGGATGCTAGTGCTGCTGCTGGAAATCTTACTGATATTGATAACGTCCTGGCTCAGGCAGACACAGGTTCTTGTCAGGTCGAAGTCTTTGCTGCGCTCACGTGAGGCCGATCTATAACGACGGAGGTCTTACCCGCAGGGGTCGTCGGCAGAGGTACAACACCCGTCCTGGGAGTGCGTACAATCCTGATAGTGAGTTCTTTAATCCTGAGAAGCAGCGCTTTGCTCGGAACGTAAAGAAGATCAACCCGAACCAGCGTTACAACTTGATGCGTGACATTCAGGATCAGCGCGTGATGCAGGGCGTGGATGACGTGGAGATTACGGACTCTGACATTCAGGAGCGTCTAAATAAACAGGCTATCCCTAAGAGTTTGCTGGCCATGATCGCTGCTGGTCTTCTCGGTAAGTCTGCTTCGCAAGGACAATTCGCCAGCTTGATTGGTATGGGACAAGGCCCCTTCTGATGCGACTAATAAAAAAAAGCGACAACCCATCTCTACCCTATGGTGAGAAGATGCCCAGAGGGCTGAAGGGTGATGCGATGTTGGGGGCTGCGGATGGTAACGTTAATGAATTGATGAGGATTCTGGGTGCAGTGCCTGGCTATCGAGCTGCTGACTTTTCCGCTCCTCCATCTCCAGAGAATCCTGCTCTTCGTTTTTACAACGTCACTTCGGATCAACCTTCCTCACCGAATATCATCCGTGGTCAGATCTACGATCCTGAGCGTAATGCATACGGTGGTACCATGTCTCTTGGCGACATCCTGAATCGAGCAGAAAGAGACCCTGATCTTGCTGGCCAGCTCTCTGAGCTCTTTGGTCCAGGCGTTTCAAAGAAGGCGTTTCAAAAAAGGTTTGGTAGGGACGTTGATTTCGCCAGGCTTTTTGTCGACGTAGAGGGCAAGGGGGGCGGCACTGGTAAAGCCAATGTGATAAACAGAGGTACTAGAGCGGATGTCACACAGGGGGCACGAAGAACGTTGTGCAGCGTAGTCCCTGAGGCTTGCCGTTGATGGGGAGTAAGGGTTACTTTAATCCTCGGCTCAAGAGGTACGACAAACTAAACAATAGAAAGCGTGAAGCTAGAAGTAGTCAGATTCAGTTCGGAACTAGACTCGACCAGCGGGGCATTGTTCGATATTTCAAACGGAACCAGAAGGTTTCTGTGTTACACACTAGAAGACGAGCATCGTGATAAAAAGGTTTCTGGGGAGACGCGGATTCCCGCTGGAGAGTATAGAATTTCTCTTAGGAGGATTGGTGGCTTCCACGAAAAATATGCTTCTCGATTTCGTACGATCCACAAGGGGATGCTTTGGGTTCGTGACGTTCCTGGTTTTGAATATATTCTCATTCATTGCGGTAACACTGATGAGCATACTTCTGGATGTCTATTGCTGGGTGATACACAAGAGAACAACCAAGTAAAAAAGAATGGGTACGTGGGTCATAGCACTCGCGCTTACTTCCGCGTGTATCCATACATTGCTTCTGTTTTGGAGAGAAAGGAGGAAGTGACTATCTTGTACACTGATTTTGACACACCTAAATAACTAGACATGTGGGACTTCATCACTAATAACCTCGCCGAACTCATCATCGGTCTGCTCGCTTTCATCAAGATCGTCGTGAACCTAACTCCTACGGAGAAGGACAATCAGGTATTTGGTTGGCTTGACACCTTGATCAATATGATTATCTCCGATCGGAAGAAGACCCCTACTAAGTAAGGGTGTTGTAGAAACGCTGTAGCATCAGCCTTGCCTTCTGTGTGAGGGCGTACCGTACTCTGTAGTTGAACTTGGTCTCTTCTCGAAAGAGGTGATCTTCCATCTTGTTAGCTGGAGTCATCTTATCGAAGTGCTTGTACAGCCACCCTGAATTCACTAGCGGATAGATTATTCTATCCGCTAAGTGGTTTTTACGGAATCCGTACTCTTTGGACGCGTAGTCTATAGTAAAGAACTCTAAGTCGTATGCCCAAAGCATAAAGAGAAGTTCTTTTCGGTAGATGTCATTGGACTCTTCTGTGCTGGTCATCACCTCTCTCAGGTTCTTGAGGTGGTTGTGATTGACGTACTTTTGATCCAGGCGGGAGAAGTCCCTGAACATCTTCTTTTTGCTTATCTTACTCTTAGGCATGGATAGTGAACACAAAGATAATTTTCTGCAGGCGGTGCAGTCGTTGCATATTCAGTTAGATGATCTAACCAAGACATTTGACATGAAGGGCCAGGCAGTAAATATCATGCTTACAGGTATCCTAGATACAGATGTTTACGGAGACCCAATATTAAAAGCTGTTTTCTCTATGGATGTAGAGAACGAAGAGATGCTGATGGAAGCCTTTGATTTTCTTCGGTTCTCTTTTGAGACTAACATGCAAATGGGGAATGATTACCCCGACGAGAATGAGGATGAAGAGAGCGAGAATTGGTGGAGAGATATATTCGACGACCTGGACTCCCCAGAAAATTTAAACTAATGAACGGACTTATCCGCAAAATCGTAATCGGCAAAGACCCGAAGGACGCCATGGCTTATTACTTGGGTATGCGAGCTGGCAATGGGAACGTGTGCGCTATTGTATTAGACGACTCTCATTTGCATCGTTACTCTAAGAGTCGTTACCTCGTGTATATGGAGTCTGAGGGCAGTCAAGTATTGTGGAAGGCGGTCGATGACATGCCTTGCATTGTAGAGTTCGACTGTAACTTTTAATCATGAATCTTCTTTACTACTTCGTTGTGAAGCTGCCAAAGCGGTTTCACGATGAGGTCGCGCTCGGCGACCAGTCTATTTATATTGAAACTAAGTTTGACGAGTTCAAGCACAGGGTCAATGAGGGCGAGGTGGTTCACACCCCAGCCAAGTTTAATACCCCCGTGAAGCCTGGGGACACGCTGTACTTTCATCACAACGTCGTCATTAACGGGGGTATGCCGTTTGCAGATTACAAGGACTGTTACGTTGTGAGCTTTGATCCTAAGGTGGCTGTCAATAGCCATGCTTACGCCTACACCCCTCAGGGAACAGAAGAGATACTGCCCTTAGATGGGTGGACCATCTTACGTCCCGATGTAGCAGAAGAGATTGCCGACGCCATATTGGAGGTCGTAGATCTAAAGGACAAGGTGAGAACCACGGGTGTAGTAGCAGCACCAAGTGAAGATCTCGATGAGCTGGGCCTACAGGTGGGTGATACCGTAGGCTTTAGGAAGAACATGGACTACACGTTCAAGGCGCTAGGTGAGGAGTTTTTCCGTACTAGAACTCAAGATTTGCTCTATGCGTTCTAAGAAGTTCACTACTATCGATGCTGCTGAGCGCCTCATGAGAAGCATGGAGGTCGCTATCAACAACATGATCGAGGAAATAAAAAAGCCTGTTGATTCTGAGATCAATGGAAGTGCTAGGAAGGCTGAGCTTCAGTCTATTAAGCAGACTGCGATTGACTGCAAGGAGCTCTTGGTCGAGCGTCAGAAGTTGGAGCAGATGATGACGGACCTTACCTTAGGTGAGACTATCACCGATGGTAAAGATTACAACGGTGGATTTGCAGAAAGGTTTAGTAAGAAATGAAAATTAAAGAATGTGACGAGCTCATGATTGAGCTTGAAGAGAACGAGTGCTTATTGGCCGACGGGTTTGAAATGGCATTGATTGGAATCACCAGGGGTTCGAACCCAGTGGCTGTTTACGACGTTAATAGGATGGTCGGTATTCTTGTGGAGGTTGAGGACATGCACCCTGACGATGCAATGGAGTACATCGAGTTCAATGTGATTGGTGCTTATGTGGGGGAAAAGACTCCAATATATATTGACCTGGATTTTCAAAGAGCATGCTCACTACCAAACCACGAAATACCCTTAGGGGTTTAACTGTTTTACCAATCATATTCTCATTGTCTTGTTTGGGACAGTGTGACTTGGAGTTGTTGAGTTTCGATCCTGTACTTGGAACCGTAACAGTAGCATTCAACAACACAGAAAACTGTGGTGGCACTGGCGGTCCTGACGGAGTTTCAGAGCTACAGTTTGGATTTCAGGCTGTTGACGAAGACTGCAATGCGATGAATATCGGATGGGACTTCCCGTCTTTTGACTTCCCTCTCAGTGCTACCAGTAACCATCCTGGATGGGTATACAGCGCTACCACTACGGAATCTCCAACTAACTGGACCAACCTGTATGACGAGTCGCTTGTACCCCCGTACTATACTGGGGACACCGTTACATTCCCCATATTCAACTCATACCAGTCGGACTGTGTAAACGGTCCTTTCGCAGGGCAGATGTACTGCAACCTAGAGAACGTCATAACATACTGGTATACAGAAGGGTATAGTATCCAGGCTGTCATCTGGCAGATCAGCTATGGGCAAACTATGTACGCTTCTGACGGAGGATGGGCTGAGGTTGGGGCGAATGGTGATGGTACCCCGTGGGGGACAGGTCTGTATGAAGACAACAACTTCATGGACAACTGGCTGGTAGTGGGTGACTGCGGAGACCCTGTTCCTGAAGTTATTTATGACACAGTGTATGTAGAGCTGCCTCCAGACACCATTGTGATTACGCAGTACGATACGCTCTACTATCCAGAGATATGTTGGATCTATGATACTGTGTACATAGAGCTTACAGACACAGTCTATCAAACAGAAGTGGTCTATCAAACAGACACTGTGTATGTTCCCATAAACTGGTACTTCTATGATACGACATACATCTACATCACCGACACTCTATATAACTATGAGTATGAGGTATTGAATGTAGATTGTGAGACAGGTTTCCCCTGTACGGTTCTTTCATCAAGTTGCCCGATATACATCCCTAATTCTTTCACGCCGAATAATGACGGGGTCAACGATGTGTGGGAGGTCGAGACTATGAACTGCTGGGATTCCTGGGTCCTAAGTGTTTATTCTAGGTCGGGGGTATTAGTTTGGCAGTCTTACTCTCACACTGATATTTGGATGGGTGGTGACGAGTACTATGTTCCAGACGACGTATATGTATACAGGCTTGAGTGCTCCATGCCTGGGGAGTCGTACTTAATTAATGGGCACGTAACTATTTTAAGGTGAGGAGTGTTTGTTTTTTTATGGTCTACCACGATAGACCTGCGTTGACCAAAATGTCGATTGACGACATGTCGTGTGCCATGCAGAGTTTGAATAATGCAGGCATTAACGTAAACGGTATTGTCATTGGCGACTCATACAACATCGCCAAGTTCTGTGAGAAGCTCGGTATAGAGCATGAGATGTTTGAGAATCAACCCATAGCAGATAAGTTTACGTATGCGTGGTTACGCGCTATACAGAAGAGATGTGACTACATCTGTTGGTATGGGAGTAATAACGTACACCATTCTGGGTACTGGGATGTTGCTATCGAAAAGCTGATGGGCAACAAAGTAGTGACGTTCGGAACGAGAAACTGTGTGATCATGTCTTCGGATGAGTCTCAGGAATGGGGCTGTTTGTTTAATCCTACACCAGGGTACCTCATCAGCAGCGGTCAGTTTTTTCTTACGTCGACTCTAATCAATACCGTCAACCTTTTAACTCTGTACGATCCTGATCAGACGTTCAACTTCGATGGGTTGTTGCTAGACCAACTTACAGATCGGTGGGGTCAAGACATTGTTGAGGTCATTAGTTTCGACGAGGAGGATTGCGTCGACGTAAAGAACGACGTGAACATACACAGCTTCGAGTCTTACATGGCTGTGCCTCAATACGAAAGAGTGAACGTCAAGAAGATAGCGGGCAGGCATCCTTGTTTGTCACACTACCTAAACGGATTTTACAACTGATGCTGGTAGATGTAGAGGGATATGATGAAAAGGCTATTTCAATATGCCCCAATGGTACGTTGGGCGACCACGTCGAGATCGGTGGGATTCTCATTGTGCTTCCCAAGGCGCCTAAGATCAAGGACATCCTCTACTGCGACTTACCCGTGCAGGATCAATCCTGGAGGAGAATTGATCTTCCCAAAGAGCTATCGCGTATTCGCTCTATGGATGAGTGGGCGGAGATGCCGAGGCAGTTCAGAGAAAAGTTTCGTCCATATATCGAGGAGGAATTTCGGCGCAGGCGTGAGGGTGTTTGGTTTTATAACCGAGGTGACGCTACATACATCACTGGTCGTCACTACATGATGCTGCAGTGGTCGGTTCTTGACATAGGATCGCCGTACTACCTTGATTTTCAAAGAGATATTTTCCTACATTTAGCTGCGTGTGAGGCGGACCCTCGTTGTATTGGACAGCTATATACCAAGTGTCGTAGATCAGGATACACCAACATTTGCTCTTCGGTAATTGTTGACGAAGCTACTCAGGTAAAAGACAAGCTAATAGGGATACAGAGTAAGACGGGTAAGGATGCTCAGGAAAACATCTTCATGAAGAAGGTGGTAACCATGTTCCGTAAATACCCCTTCTTCTTCAAGCCCATTCAAGACGGTACTACTAATCCGCGTATGGAGCTTGCCTTTCGAGAGCCGTCAAAAAAGATCACGAAGAACAACAAGACGACCACTATGGGGGACGCCTTGAATACCGTAATTAACTGGAAGAATACAACCAATAACGCATACGACGGAGAGAAGCTACACTTGCTGTACTTAGACGAGGCTGGGAAATGGGAAAAACCAACCGACATAAGAGAAGCCTGGAGGATCGAGAGGACTTGTTTGATCGTCGGTCGGAAGATCGTAGGGAAGGCTATGGTCGGAAGCACCGTAAACCCCATGGGAAAAGGGGGAAGAGAATACAAGGACCTTTGGGTAGATTCGGATCCGACGGACAGGAATGCGAATGGGAGGACTAGGTCAGGTCTCTATCGTCTATTCATCCCTGCCTACGAATCGCTAGAGGGATTCTTTGACGTCTATGGTCGTGCCATTGTAAATGACCCTGAGGAAATGGTGCAGGGCATTGATGGGGAGTACATCCACATGGGATCTAAGACGTTCTTGAAGAACGAGAGGGACAGTCTAAAGCATGATGCTTCGGAACTGAATGAGACGATCCGACAGTTCCCGTTTACTGAGGATGAGGCATTTAGGGATAGCATCGAGTCGAGTTTATTTAACATCGGACACATCTACGAACAAGTAGAACATAACGATGCGTTATTTCCAAACCCTGTAGTTTCGGGTCAGTTTTCATGGAAGGGCGGAGTCCAGGATAGTGAGGTTGTATTTACCCCAGATCCAAAGGGTAGGTTCAAAATTGCGTGGATGCCACCTTCCGAGTTGAGAAACAAGAAGGCTAATGAAAGGGGAAAAAGAGTCGCGCCTAATACTCATCTTGGTTGTGGCGGCGTGGATAGCTATGATCTCGATGCTACTGTGGATGGCAGAGGATCCAAGGGTGCGCTCCATTTGTACAACAAGTTCAATATGGAAGTACCTGCTAACATGTTTGTTCTTGAGTACGCTTCCCGTCCGCCGCTGGCTTCGATTTTTTACGAAGACGTTCTCATGGCGGCGGTCTTCTATGGGTACCCACTTTTGATTGAGAACAACAAGTATGGAATTGCTCGATACTTTGAGCAGAGGGGATATGATGGGTATTTGATGGACAGACCTAAACACTTGATCAGTAGTAGTCAGAAGGTTAAGGTCAAGACCAAGGGTATCCCATCTAACTCGGTAGATGTTATTCAGTCACATGCACAGGCCATTGAGGCTTACATCCACCAGCACGTAGGAATAAACAGAGATACTGGGGAGATTGGGAGCATGTACTTCAATCGAACTTTAGAAGATTGGATTGGATACGACATCAACAACAGGACTCGTTTTGACCTCACGATTAGTTCTGGTCTAGCGTTATTGGCTGCCCAGAAAGTGAAGCCTAAGGAAGTCGCTGCGTTCGACGAGAAGGTGTTCTTTCGTCGCTACAAACTGCGAGGCTGATTTGATTATATTTGTGGGATAAGTAATGTCCCCGCATGTATAACAATAGAACCGATTCTGCAGGGGGGTTCCCAGATCCACTAGCCTCGCAGGAAACAAAACTCTCTAAAGAGTATGGCCTTCAGTATGCTAAGGCTATTGAGGGACAATGGGGGAACGGACAGGACAACATGTCTACGTTCGGCGGTCGTAAGAACACCTTTATTCGTAATAGAGATTACGCCAACGGAACTCAAGACACCACCATTTACAAGCAGTTGCTAAATCAGGCCGATCCTAATTCGGGTGACGGCAGCTTGATGAATTTGGACTTTACTGCGGTGCCAATCCTCCCGAAGTTTGTTCGGATTGTGGTAAATAAGATCCTTTCTAGAAACCCATACCCCAACATTGAGGCTACGGATCCTCTGTCTTCCAGCGAGAAAAACGTACAGAAAAACATTCAGCGTAATCAAGTAAAGCTGCGCAAGGAGTTGCTTGAAATGCAAGAGATGTTGGGCCGCCCCATGGCTGGCATCGATGCAAATCAGATTCCAGAAACGGAGGAAGAGGTAGAGATCTTGATGGACACCAACATCAAGACTGATGCAGAGATTGCTGCTCAGGTTGCCACAGACATGACTTTGTCATGGGCGAACTTCGAAGACGGTACCTTTCGCCGATGCGTTAATGACCTTGCGGCATTAGGGATTGCCGTTGTCAAAAGAAAAAATGATCCGAACTATGGGATTGACATTGAATATGTCGACCCCGTAAATTTTGTTCATAGCTATACGGATGACCCAGGTTTCGAAGACTTGGTTTATGCTGGGTATGTTCGAGAGATTCCTTTGCACGAGCTGAAGCGTCTTGCGGGTGACGAGCTCACAGACGAAGACCTGAAGAAGATTTCTAAGAAGGCTCGGAGAAGTACATCTAACAGATACCCTAACAAACCGTATGCTACTGCTGGACCTGAGAAGGAGCAGTATTCAGGGTATGTGGTTCAAGTACTGGACTTCGAGTTTCTTTCTGTAGACACCATGTACTTTGAGGAGAAGGGGAACAAGTACGGGAACACAAACTTCTTTTACGAGGGTTTTGAGTACAAGGAGCGCAAGGGTAGCGTTTATGATCGCACTCCTCACACGATGGATATTGAGTGTGTGTACGAGGGCATGTACATTATCGGTACAGAGCACCTGATTAACTACAGGAAGCAATACAACACACCGAAGAACATGCACGACATCAGCCGTGCATCTCTCTCTTTCTCTGTGATCGCGACTAACATGGTCGCGAACATGCCGAAGTCCATGGTGGACAGCTGTATCGGATTTGCTGATATGCTTCAGCTCACACACCTGAAGCTACAGCAGGCGATCGCCAAGGCTAAACCTGATGGTTTGATCATCGACATCGAGGGGTTGGAGAATGTTCAGCTGGGCAAGTCTGGGGAGTTGCAGCCGTTGGACCTGCACGATATCTACGAGCAGACGGGTGTCTTCTACTACAGAAGTAAGAATCCAGAAGGTGGATTCCAGAACCCACCAGTCCGTGAGATCGGAAACAGTATCCGTAACATCAACGAGCTGATTGGACTATACAATCACTACCTCCGTATGATTCGTGACACTACGGGCATTAATGAGGTGGTAGATGCATCTACGCCCAAGGGTGATGCGCTTGTGGGGGTTCAGCAGCAGGCCATTGCTGCGAGCAACAACGCTACGTTCGATATCACTAATGCGGCCATGTTGCTGTACAAGAAGGTGTGTCAGGATGTGGTGAAGTGTGTCCAGATCCTTCCGACGGAAAGCGTTATTTACAGAGCGTATGAGAACGCTATTGGAAAGACTAACATGTCTGTCCTGGCTTCGTTTTCGCAGCTTCCTATGTACAACTTCGGAGTTAAAGTACTGAAGGACATGGAGGACAAGGACCAGCAACTTCTTGAGCAGAGCATTCAGATTGCTTTGAGTCAGAAAGAAATTGACCTGGAGGATGCCATGGCTATCCGAAACATCAAAGACGTTACTCAAGCAGAGCGTCTACTAGTTGTCCGTCGTAAGAAGAGACTTGAAGTGGCACAGCAACAGGCGTTGCAAAACTCCCAGATGCAGGCCCAACAGGCACAGCAAGCTGCGGAGTCTGCTGCTCAGTCTAGGGTTCAGGAGGTTCAGCTGAAGGCACAGGCAGACGCCAAGCTAATTGAGTTAAAGACTCAAGGTCAGCTCGCTATCCTTCAGGCTGAGCATCAAATGAACAAGGAGATAGAGATGATGAAGATTCAAAAGGTGCAATCTGAAAAGCAGCTAGAGTTTAATCAGAGGAGTGAGATCGAATCTCAAAAAGATAATAGGAAAGACGACCGCGTGAAAAAGCAGGCGGTTGAGCAAAGCAAACTAATCTCGCAGAGAACTGGCAAGCGTCCAGAACTTCAAGAAGAAAAGAGGTCTAACGTTCTCGAGATGTTAAACCAGATGAGACAGAATGGCTAAAGTAAATCTTGACATCGCAGACAGGCTGGATATTACCTGTCGCCAGGGAGACACTTTTGAGTTGACGTTGACACTAAAGGACAGTGACGGTACGGGACTCCCATTGTCTACCGATCAATACACCTTCTTGATGCAGGTCAGGGCGTCTAGTTCGGTTTCTAGGATACCCGAAAACTTAGACGGTAAAAGTGAGGGCATTGTTATTGGAAGTGTAGAGCTGGGGAAGAAAGGTCCTGTGAACTTTACGTTCAATAACATTGATGACAATGGCAATGTAACGTTGTTCTTGTCTGCCGCTGACATGGCCAAGGTCCCCCCAGGTAGATATAAGTATGACTTTCAGTACAAAGTCAATGACACACAGAAGACTGTGTTAGAGGGGTCATTCAAGATTAATGCTGACATATCTAAAGTGATTTGATTTATGTCTACAGACATTACGGTTTCTGATGGCACTTCAATCACGGTAAACGCCCCTTCCCAGTCATCAATCACAGTATCGGCGACTACTGATAGTGCTGTCACTGTATCTGGTAAAGGACCGAAGGGGGATCAAGGCGTTACTGGTGCCACTGGCCCTACAGGTGCCACAGGTGCTGGGGTTACTGGCGCCACTGGTGCCACTGGCCCTACTGGCCCTACAGGTTCAGGAGGTGCCATAGGATTGTATGCGTCGTATTACAGTACGAGCACTCAAACCCTATCAGCAAATACCCCTACAGCAATCACGCTCACCAATACCGTTGTTGAGCGGGGGTTTACGCTTAGCGGGTCGCAGATTATAATCCCTACGGTAGGGACGTATGCGTTCACTGCTACACTTCAACTGGACAACACGACAAACGCGCCGATTCATGCAGAGGTTTGGTTGCGATTAAACGGAACCGACTACTCCGCTTCAGCTTCGCATGTAATCCTGAGTGAACGAAAGAGCGCAAGTGAACCGTCAGAGACTCAGCATACAATCTCATTTGTAGGTAGTTCGCAGAACCCTAACGACTACATTGAGATCTACGTCTTGGCGGAAGATTCTGGCGTTCAGGTCGCTTACAACGCCGCTACGGCTACTGCCCCTGCGGCCCCGTCTGTCATTGCGAACATCCATCAGGTGGCCTATAACGGCCCTACGGGTCCAACAGGCGCAACAGGTCCTACTGGGGCTGTTGGTGCAACGGGGTCAACGGGTGCAACGGGTCCAACTGGAAGTACTGGTTTGACTGGCGCCACTGGCGCTACTGGTTCAATAGGATTGACGGGGGCTACAGGCCCTACTGGTGCTACTGGCGCTACTGGCGCTACTGGCGCTACTGGTACTGCAGGAGTTGCGGGCGCTACTGGCGCTACTGGACCAACGGGTTCTGCAGGTGCAACTGGAAGTACAGGAGCTACTGGACCCACTGGCGCTACGGGACCAACAGGCGCTGATTCTACTGTCGCGGGTCCAACTGGGCCCACTGGCCCGACTGGTGCTGCTGGTGCTGCTGGTAGCGATGGCGCTACAGGTCCGACTGGCCCCACGGGAGCCGCAGGTACAAACGGTACTAATGGCACTGACGGCGCTACAGGCCCAACAGGCCCGACAGGACCCACTGGCGCTGCGGGATCCAATGGAACAAACGGTACTGATGGCGCTACAGGCGCTACGGGTCCGACTGGTCCAACGGGGGCTGCGGGAACAAACGGAACAAACGGAACAGATGGAGCCACTGGTCCGACAGGCCCGACGGGCCCGACTGGTGCTGCAGGTACGAATGGTACGAATGGTACGAACGGGACCGACGGAGCCACGGGCCCGACAGGTCCGACTGGACCCACTGGTCCGACGGGTGCGGCGGGTACGAACGGCACTAATGGCACTAATGGTGCAGATGGTGCAACAGGCCCCACAGGTCCGACAGGCCCAACTGGAGCAACAGGTTCGGCTGGAACGAATGGAACTAACGGCACTGATGGCGCGACTGGTCCGACGGGACCTACAGGACCATCAGGAACGGTAGTAAACTATGCCCGTCTTAGGATGAGTACCACCGTCCTTAATGGCGGCGCTAGTGCTCAGGACTTTAACAGCACGAGTTATGTGGTGGCGAAGTTTGACGTGGAAGAAGATAACGATGGAACAGAGCTAACAAGCGACACGGTAACAGACAATAAGATTACTGTAGCAAGCGCTGGATTATACAGGCTGTCAACTGCTATGACATTTACGTCGTCAGTTGCGCGTGTTACCCCCTCAGTTTCATTTAACATTAATGCAGTTAGGATTATTGGTGAGGCGTATGGATACATTCGTGCGACAAACGGGCAGAACGAAAATGCTTGTAACCTTACTAGAGTTATAGCCCTTAGTCCTGGCGATGAGATACAGGTATGTGCTCACGATACATCTACTGTAAATGGATCTTGCTTTGCTGTTGAGGCAATCTTTGAGGTTGAAAAACTGGGTGCTGGAATAGCGGGACCGACAGGCCCTACGGGTGCAGCAGGATCTACCAACGAGCTCGACGGCATCTATATTGAGGTGATCACTCGTAGCTCATCATATGTTTCAGGGTCTTTCGAGGGTCAGGTCGTGAAGTTTGGTACGGGGACTTTGAGTGCGGGTAAAATCTATGTGCTTAGAGATAATGCAGGTGCAGCTCTTTGGGACGAAGCGGATGCTGACGCGGAGATACAAACAAAGGGATTGCTTGGTATGGCGTTGGGCACTAGCCCTACAAGCGACGGTCTGCTTGTACGGGGAATAAGGACGTTGTCAAATAGCTTTACCGTAGGGGCTCCACTGTATATCAGCCTTACTGCGGGGACAATGACAGATGATTTGTCTTCCCATACTACAGGAGATTTCGTGAGAGCTGTAGGGTATGCCCTCAGCACACAGCTAATTTATCTTGATCCATCACCTGACTATATCGAGCTAAGCTAATGCCAGACGCAACTAGCTATAACGGAATTGACATGGCGAATATTGCATCTATAAACGGACAAACGCTGGCTGGCGGAGCCTACGATCCCGTGAATGACACGGGTACTTACACGGAAACTTTGCCGACGTCAGGGCTAATTAAGTTTGGTGGATTTAGAGGTGACTACACGAATGAGTTTGCTAATGACACTAGTACTAGCTTAGGCAATTATTATTTTGGGGCTAGAGTTGTCAGAAACTTTTCGAGCGACAAGGACGGTAATTACGTTAGGGTTGCAGAGACCAAGTCTGACTTCACTGTTTTGAGTTACTCTGGTTTTGCGGCAATGGGAATTGACGCTTCTGGTCGCCTGTGGGAAATGGGTTCAAATACTCTCCAGCTACATGGGAGCGGAGCCACCAACACATTTAGACAGGTCACGGGAGTGACTGGCGCTAGTGACACGGGATGGACTCAGATCCGCGTCACCAATGATAGGGCTATGGGTATCAATGGCGGGAAGCTGTTTTTTATTGGAGCCAACTCTTACGGTCAAAATGGAAACGGAAGCACTAGTGCTAACTACAATTCGTTTGTTCAGGTCGGTACTGACACAGACTGGGTAGACGTTCGTATTAGCAGGTTCTGGTCCGTCGCAATTAAAGGCGCTAGTGATGTTGTCTATACTGCAGGTAGAAACTCGCTCGGTCAGACGGGACAGGGAACAACGAGTGGAAACACCACGTCTTGGACCGCTATTGACGACACCAACTTCACTAACACAGGGGCTACGTTTATCCTCTGCGACTATGACGGGGGTATGCTTATCACTGGCGGTGCGGTATATGCTTGGGGTGATGAAGACTTTAATCAAAGACTGGGCACTGCAGCCACATCAGACATAGTTACACCAGTACAGACAGGAAAGGTTTCAGGGGCATTTGCAACTGACTGGGTAACTGCTGGTATGAATTACAGTGCATCTTATTTGGTCAACACAAGTGGAGAGTTGTGGCATCATGGTAACACTGGCTCTGGAGATTACCCAAGTGCTCTTAATGGTGGGACGCTTCCATCAGACAACACCTCGGGGAGCTACTTACAGGTAGGGTCAGATACTGATTGGGTTCGTGTTGTATGCAACTCGGCGGCTAATACAAATAGCACGATTGGTTTTGTCGGTGAGAAGGGGAACAAGTTGTACTTCTGGGGTCAGAATAGATACTCAGGAATGATCGACGACCCCACCACCAACGTTCAGAATGGCGTTGTTGTCCTGAATCAGAACCTAGCTTCAGGAAACGTGTGGTGTACGTTCGCCCCAAGAGGCGCCACTGATTTGGGTCTTGCAGCAATCTATTGATATGGCTATATATACAGTTGTAATTACAGAGCAGTCAGACCTAGAAACAACATGGGCTGATCCAAGTGTACCCCACATGGGGTTCGGGTACATTCAGGTTGATATTGATGAGTGCACTGATCTTGGTGATGGCACCTATGAAGCAACTTACGAGACGTTGGAATTGACATCAAGTAGGAGCTACACCTACATTCACCCAGTAGACGGAGAGACTACCTACACCTTGGCGGCAGGCGAATATGGCGTAAAGCCATGACAATTATATTTGTATTATGGCGAGTACTCCTACATCAACACGAGTAAAAAACCTACTCAAGAAGCACGGGCTGAAGGGTGTGAACAAAGCCAAGCGTACACCAAAGCACCCTAAGAAGTCACACATCGTGTTGGCTAAAGAAGGAAACA
>Ga0070746_10001045_pt1 | contig 16573 bp, 26 predicted proteins | sample VirMetDEL_Mar_21_FD_77016 | JGI IMG/M metagenome (GOLD analysis project Ga0070746, IMG submission 77016) | Aqueous microbial communities from the Delaware River and Bay under freshwater to marine salinity gradient to study organic matter... | ecosystem: Environmental > Aquatic > Marine >... | reverse complement strand
TACGCGCCTCTCGCTGATGAACGCTTGTTCGCTGCACGATAGTTAAAGCGGGACTCGCGTTTCATAATGCACTTGCGGTTACGCTCCCACTTCTTGCTGTACCACTTCCCTTGATACAGGGACGGCTGAAAGCCACGCATATCGTGGGCGGCTTGCATGTCCGCTGGGTGTGCTGTCCCTGGTGCTAGGGCAATGGCTCCTGCGAGTACTGCTGCTGCGATCATCGCTCTTCCTCCGGTATGTAAATGCTGACAATCCGTTGCATACCTGCTGCACCTGCGCGAGTCTTGGGCGTGTCCTCGTCAACCCACACTACAGAGATAACACCATCCTCGCGTAGTTCACCGCAGCGTTTACTGTATTCAGAGGTTAGCGATATGTACGCTGCCTCTGCTGCTTGCTCGTCGGTGAGGTCGTTTGGGTACGCTTTCTGGAAAGCATTGAGCAGGTGATACTTTTGAGTTCCTGCTTTATACGCTATTTTTTCTGCGGCGGCGACGCTTGTTGCCCAATCGTTCTTCTTGTGCCGCCCTTTCCTTGGATCGAACAGACTCGGCTGCTGCATCGGCTCCATGGGTTTCCTCCCTGTTTGGTTGACAGTCGCAATCGCACCACCATATTTGACCTATGGGCCCGATTACGTACGGTTTGCATTGTTGATGATGGGCGGTGCAACACCACCCACAGCGCAGGCTCACGGCTCTAGCCGCTCGTCGATGAGGTCATGTAGGTATGACTCGTCGGGCCTGTCGCTCCATTCGGTGTCGTTGTCCATGAGGACATGCTCTGAGCCGTGTACGGGCTCAGTTTTGGCGATGAAAGCCGTCCACTTGCCGTCGCTCCACAGGGTCACGGTTACGTCGTATCCCCGATGTGAGCCGAACTCTTCTTCTACCTCTGGGTCAGCCAGATTTGGGTTGATGTTCATTGCTATACCTCCTACCTGTTTATACAATACTATCGTAATGAGGGCGCTAAGTCAATAGTTATCCACAAGGAGTAGCATCATGCCACTTGCTGTGGATAACTAATCAAGGTCACCGTGAAGCGCCTCCCACTCATCCGCCGCTATCGGATACCACGGCAACACCGTGCCACGACGCAAACCCACGGGCCACGTTCGATCATCAGACCTATGACCACGCCAGTTCTTCAGCAGGATATTGCCGGTGTTGTGATGACGCACCATGCCGAACCCGAACTCAGGCCACCTCATCCACATAGACGACCCGTACGGGCGCATACCGTTACGGTCATTGCTGAGCCCGTGCCCAGCGTGCGCCTCAAGCAGTACGGACGCGCCCGTCTCGCTGCGAATACGATCAACTGTGCGGGATACGTGAACGAACGCGCTGTCAACCTTGTCGCCTTCGGGCGCTAGCCGGTACAGCGAGCCCATGTACATCAAGTCGGGCTGCCTCTCCTTGGCTAGTTTGATTACACGCTGACGTTCCACAGAATCAGATAGGTCAATGTCAGACACATCAACCCACTCAATCTCAGGTTGAACCTGACGTATCTCTCTGAGAGCCGGATACACCTTGCGCATGTTGTTGCGAACCTGGAGCCGGTCATTCTCTACATCCAACATGAGCACGCGCATTGGATCGTGTTCGGTCATCTTGGAGTCCATGGTGTTTACACCCATGGCAGCGCCCAGGCACATCTGAGCAACAAGCACCGACTTGCCGCCACCCTCGGGTCCGGTGACAATCATGCGCTCGTTGGTGCGCAGCATGTCAGGCATGATCCACGGGCGCAGATCGTCAGGTGCATCCAAAACATCAGTAAGGGGCACGGTCGATAACCCGCTGCTGATGTGTGCCTCGTTGAGTTGTAACTCATCCATGAGTTCGTTGAGCACCTCATCGGGTGGCAGTTTTTCCGCCCTCTGCAGGTGCCTGGTGAGCGTCGCTTGCAAGCGGCGACGGTTGGCTGCGTCACGCACGGCGTTAGCGCAGTAAGTGCCGGTGCTGTAAAACTCTTCTTTGACATGCACCAGAAACCACTTGAATAGTGCTGGGTTCTTCTCTGAAGCCTTGTTAGCCACAGCCATTTGCTCTACGGCACCTCTGGACAACAGCGACACGATTGTTGACGCTATCTCCTGTTGGTGACCTGGCTCAAAGTCATCGACATCAACAATGCTGAACACAGTCTCAGCAGATTCATTCGATAACGAAGCGTGGTACAAGGCTGCTAGTTGTAGTTGATCTAGCAGTTCCACAATCATCCTTCCTGTTTTTGGGATGCAAACCCTACCTAAGCCTTGGCCTTCACGAGACAGGTGCTATTTCCTCCGTCATTCCTGTCAATCGTCTCCCCAGCACGAATCACGCCAGTCTGGGTATGCCTTGGCACTAAGAGTTTTACATTCCTACCTACCTGTTTGTTGGGAGTGCCCCGTGTTCGCTGGAGCCGGGGCCACGCTCCGTCCAAATCCACCGCTTAGGGTCGGTGGGTGCGAGGCTGGACCTTGCTAGGTGGGGGAGGTCCAGCACAACTAACCTAAATCAGTCCTTTGCTTATGTCAAACGTCTGATTCAGCAATGAGTTTTTTGGCTGCTTCTACGGCATCAACCTTGACTTGTGTGCGCGAGCGACGTTTTTTGACTTTGATGTCCCATTCCCAATACACCTCGGCCAATAATCCGTGAAACTCAGCGTCATGCTTCTTCCGAAGCCGACGCGAAGCCTCCTGGTACGCCTTTGCGAGCAGCGCCCTGTGTTGTGAGTCGTCACTCATTAGAACGGAGCCTCCTCTTTACTCCACGAGCCCGAATCAGACGATTCTTGAGCAGCGGGAGTGTTTTTCATGTTTTGCTGGTACTTGGGTGTCGCCGCCGATGTAAAACGGATGCTCACACCAACATTGTCAGCCAAAATGCTGTATGCCTTCATCGTTTTGCCGTCAGATTGCCACTCGCGTTGCTTGAGTTTGCCTGTCACGGCAATAGCGTCACCAACAACGACTGATTCGACAAGATTTTCGGCTGCACGACCACTTACGAGAATGTCGATGAATGTTGCGTCACCATCTTCCCACTCGCCAGCGGCATTTTTGCGTCGATCTTTGGCTACGCCGCGCAACTTGGCCCAAGCGCGTCCGTCATCATTGAAACGCAACTCTGGCTCTTGAACTACACCGAACTCTCCACTAATGATTGGAAGCATCGGTCCACCTTTCTTTATCGCTATCAATAAGTGCTTTTAGCATCGGAACAAACGTCTCCATGCGCATAACGACAAACGAACTGTCTACTGACTGCCCATATTGGCGATTGGTTACGAATAGCACTACCTGTTTTTTGTCTTGCTCGTACTTTGCAACGTAATCAGGCATCCTAGCCCATACATTTACGTCTTTTTTGGGGTTTAGGCGAGCAAATGTGTGCCCAGCGACCCCCACAAACCTTCTGACTTGGTAATAGAAGGTGAGAGGGATGCCGTTGGCGGCAAAATACCTACTAAGGGTCCTCTCCCAGCGTTCGTCTCCTTCCTTTGGCGATCTCATGTCTTACGGCGCATAAACAGGTTGGCACGAGTACGGGAAATGCCTTCTGTCCAGACTTCGTACTTGTCTGGGTCGATGTAGGCGTAGCGTCCCCGACGAATGTGGGTGCGAGTGGTTTGATCTACCTCGCCCACAAACGCTGTTTCACCTTCTGGCAGCGAATCGACAATCTCAACGACTTTTTGCCAGTCGATGTTTTTTACTCGTGGACCAGACCTGCCAGTTCTTCGGACAGGTAGTTCCATAGGTCCTGTGATACCTCCGTGGTATCTGCCGGTGGCGGTTGCTTGGCGAACATCCACCGGAGGGTTGGGTCGTTGATTACGTGTGAGTACCGAGGGAACTCTGATACCCATTGTGCGATATTGCTGAGTTGGTTCTCAGATAACATGAAGAACTCCTCTCATGTAAATACTACTCGCCTCGCCACCTTATGTCAAGTAGTACGATGCGTCAATGCCCCACCCTCCATTTATTCTCAACAGAGCAGAGCAAGCGAGACTCAACAGGCTCATCAAAGTGCTAGACGACGGCTGCTGGCAATGGCAAGGCACCCAAACAACAAACGGCTACGGCAAGTGGCAGCGAGGCCCAGGCTACAGCGAGAGAGTAGTCCACCGGATCGCATACGAGCACCACAAGCGAGAGAAGATACCTGACGGTATGCAACTAGACCACCTCTGCCGTAACCGATGTTGCTGCAACCCCGATCACATGGAAATCGTGACCCCAAGCGAAAACACCATGCGCCAGGATCATTGGGAGCGACGCAAAACCCAATGCCCAAAAGGACACGAATACACAGAGGAAAACACCCGCGTCAGCAAAGCAGGGAAGCGGGTCTGCCGCGCATGTGACCGCGAAAGAAAGCGCGGATAATATTTGTCAGTCGCGTCGCGGGTTTGGAGCGTCGCGGGACCGGAAAAGGCCCCCCGCCAGGTAAGGAGTAGACCTGGCGAGGGGCCCAGCGCGGGAGACGGTCGCGCTCTACAGGATATTACCGCTTACGATTTCGGTGTCGTATTCCGTGTCCTCTTCTTCCCAAAGGTGCGTCTCCGTCTCTCCTGCAATCTCGTACGCTTCGTCAATCACCTCTTGGTCGCTTGAGTTTTTGCGCATCTCAACGTCAACGTCGATTGTCTCCTTGACGATGCGGTGGCGAGTGACCCGCACGCTGTAGGTTTCTGTGCGACCCTCAAACGAAAAGTAGCCACGGTATCCCTCTTCGATGAGGATTTTATTGAACTGCTCCAGGGCCTCCTCGTATGCTTCGCACATATCGTTGTCGTCTGCGTACTCGTTCATCTGACGGTTGATTTTGCCAAGTGCTCGCACGAGAGTGAGTTGGTTGTCGGCTGCTTGCGCTTCTGCCTTTAGCACCAATAGGTACTTCCACCACAAGTCACCTACGGTTGTCGGCGTATTGGCTTTGAGTCGTTCCAATGCCCCTCTCTCGGAGGTACGAGCGAACACGACCGACTCCCAGGACTCAGCGGCGGGAATAAGTACCTGCTTGTTGAGGGCTGGGTCGCCGTTGGCGTTTTCGCTAATGTCCGGTGTTTGTATCGGCGTACTGTATCCGGCCACGATTGCTGAACTTTGGGTTTGGGTTTCCATTTCGTCTCCTAACTTCGGTGGTCATTCGACCCTTACTTACAAGGACAATAATACCTTATTTAGTTATTAGTGTCAATTAGCGGTAACGGCAGGCCCGACACGGCGCTTCTCTAACCAACTAATCCAGTCGGAATGGCAGTCCTCACACAAATCCCATTCCTGAGTGGTAAGTGCCTCGCAGTCACGACAGCGATGAGTGTCCTCCATTACGCACCTTCCTCCTTCGCGGTTGGATCAATCCCCAAAATGTGGTCGGTGCTTTTCTGAGCAGCCTGCGCTGCCTTGATGATGAGCGACTCGTCGTTACTGAGTGCTTCCAGCCAGCCCTGCACGTAGTTAGCCATGCTCGGCATGTCGGGCTCAATACCCACGTGCTGCATGAGCATTGTTGCGCCAATCTCAGCGACGAGTTCCTCTTTGGCGTACGACGACCGACAACCCAGGGGCTCGTCGGAGAAACGATCTAGCCGCTTCTTGTGCCCCGTGCTGTGCGTGCACTCGTGCATGATCGTCTCTGCGTACCGTTCCTCGCTGTCGAACTGCTCCAGCAAGGGCAGGGTGATGCTGTCTACGAGAGGCGAGTAGTACGCCTGATCGCTGACAGAATGGTCAATCCGTGGTGGATTGGGGTAGTTGGCGACTACTTGCTTGATCGCGTCACGAACCTCAACAGGCTCACGCTCAGGCGCAACCCACTCAATACCGTCGATCTGATCCGTATTGAACACGTTGTAGAAACGCGCCAGCGGGATACGAACCGGCTCGCCGGTTTTCCTGTCCTCGGTGTCCAGCATTTTCCAGAAAACAACACGAGTTGCTTTCTCACCCTTGCGCACTTGTGCGCCGTGCTCTGCCGCTTTCTTGTACGTGGTCCAGGCGGGAGAAGAGTAGCCCTTGACCTGAGCCTCCAGCCCCAGCAGCAGCGAGTTGATGCCACGATACGGGCGACGCGAGTAATAGTTGTGCTGCCCGAACCCTGATGAAGTCCAGCCTTTGCGCCACGGGATAGTGCCTTCCCGTAGTTGAGCGATGAACTTGTCGGTTATCTCTTGCGCCATATCTTTCTTCACTCGTTGTCCTCCTCTAGTGCTTTGAGCGCGACATGAAACTTGCTGAAGCCACCAGAAGCGTCGTCATAAACGAGCACCTCTGCCCAGCCGCTGCTGTAGTTGATTAGGTCTGCTTGACCGACATGCCAATCTGCTTTCTCAGGCTTGTACTCAGGCTTCCACCGGACGTACATGCCAGGGAGAATGGTTGTGTCGGCTTCGGCTGCGCGTCGCTTGAGGTGCTCGCGGTACAGGTCGTCGTCTGTGTACATCAACTTACCTCCAAGTCGCGGAAGTCAAACACTCGTTCTTCGTACCACTCGTTAGCCTCCGATAACGCTTCTTCGGGGCTGTCGGCTTCTATTACGATTTCTACTGTTCCGGTTACGTGGTAGTACGTCATGCTGTCTCCTCGTTGTCTTTGATGTTGCAGGGATAGGAACCACACACAGGGCCAGGGCCGACTTTGCAGTAGCGGCATGTGCCCGTGGGTGGGTACAGGTCTTGCCAAGGTTGCAGCGTCATCACAACTCCTCCGCTTCGTCTGCTGCTTCTACGCGAACGTCGTCCCACGGCATAAGCCCGCCAGGGGTATTCGGCTCGCAATCTTCCTCAAAGCGGTTCTGCGCGATTTCGTGTGCTTCTTCTATGGAGTCGGCGCTGATATCTCCGTAAACCATCGTGAATGAGCCGACAACTTCTACTGAATAGTTAGCCATTACTGTTCCTCCCTAGTAGAAACTTTTTTCTTCTTGGTACCCAACATCGCAACGGCACTCGTCCTCAAACTCGTCGCAGTTGTCGCAGTACGGGTATTCCTTAGGCTCCAGGTGACTGCTTGGGGTGGGTATGTGTTCCATGACTCACTCGCCCCAATAGTCACGAGCGAGTTGATCGAACACGGCTCGGTCGTGGTAGTTGACCTGGGCAGAGATGACCTTGTGGCCGATCCATGAGGCGGGTACGTCACGCAGCACGGCTTCTACGGAGTCCTCGTAGAACTTCTTGATTTTGGACGAGACTTCCTGCCATGACGCAGACTGTCTGACCGTGAGGCGTATGAAGTTGTGGGTGGCAGCGTCGCTGTCCCACACGAGCCCGATATCTCGGACGGCTTGATCGTTGTATTCCATGAGTGTCTCCTAACTTGTGGATTGGAATACTCCTATCCTACCAACAAGGGGTTACTATGTCAATAACAAGTATGGTCATGGGCACCACCCGTCCCACAATATGAAACAACCCCAGCGCAGTAATGACAGAAAAAGTTATCCACAGCGACTGAAATCATTTCAGTTTTGTGGATAACTTCCCCCATGCGTCAGCGTATTCACCGGCCACCCATAAACGCTCACGAAGTATGTATCAGCCACGTCGCAGGCTCGGAGGCCCGAGCCGCGATGCGGTAGAGGAGGGGCAAGGGAACCGTAGGGCGGCAGCCCTCCAGGTTCCCAAGAAGGCGGTTGTTGGGGTGGGGGTGGGTAACGGGCAGTAATGATGTTGACTGAGTTAGTCGCAGAGAGGGAGAGGCCAGCATCGCCGGCCTCTCCCGTCCCTACTACGCTGGCTGGTGCCAGATGATGTCGTCAAACCAGTTGTAACGCTGCGGGTTGTTGAGCAGCGCACGGAACACAACTGGCGGTACTACTGCCTCCTGGAAGTTCTCGGTGCGCGGGACCTGGACCAATCGAAGATGGTCAGACCCGGTGACCGGGTACGCATGAAGCGTGGGCAGCACGTTGCTCATACGCTCACCGACTGAACGATGTGGTCGGGAACGATGAACGGAACCTCAAGGTGATCCATGAGGGCGAAGAGAGCCTTGTAATCAGCCGCAGTCATCTCGTACGGCTGATCTGGCTCGGCCTTCTGTTGCGCCTTGACACTCTCAAGCGCAGCCTTGAAGTGCGCCTCAAGCGTCTGATCCTGCGGCTTGGACTGTTGGGACGAACGCTTCTTCACAACAATCGCGTGTGACTCAGCGATGTTGGGGATAGCGTCGGCCATGTCCTTGGCCGTGATCTGGTCGGAGCCGACGTTGGCTACAGCCTGTGCAGGCAGGTCGTTGACAATGTTGGCGACCTGGTCGTCGGACAGTTCTTTCTTATCCTCTGTGGTGAAGCGAGACTTGATGTACGACGCTACGGCTGCACGTTCAAGACGCTCCAACTTTTCTGCGTTGGTGGCGTCAACCTTGGTTGCTGCGTCCACCATCTTGAGGGTTGCTTGGCTACCTAGTCCGGTAGCAGCCAGGGTGCGCTCGGTGGCATCAGGCGCACCAAGGGTGCGCAGGAGTGCCTGTCCCTGAACTATCCAGTTGTCAATTGTGCGAACGTCTACTTCGCACTCGGCGGCGATAACCTCGCGCTTGTGACCACGGCGGGTCAACGTCCAGGCAGCGACAGCGTTCTGAGCACGCATCTCTACCGTCTTGGCCTGGTTGGTCTTGATGACGTTGTACCAACCTGCGTCCGTCTTCTTGGCCGTCAGGCCAACAGACTTGAGGATGTCGTCGGACGGAACAAACGAGTTATCAAATTCGTCTGACATGAGTTACCTTCCTGTTTTGTTGTGGTGAGCGGTCGCCCACCCCCCGGACCACGGCAAGGCCGTGGGCCAGAGGCAAGGCGCTACTGCGCGTGCAGTATTTCTCTTGCGTCGTACAGACCGTTCTTGCAGTTGTCTGTATGGCGTGCATCGAAATTGAGGGCAGCCATGACGAGACTGTCCATGTCGGTGAAATAGCCCGGCGGCTGCGAGCCGCACTTAGGGCACCGCAGGTATGAGTAGCCGTCTGGGTGCCAGGTGGCTACGTGTTTGGCGTAGAAGGCCGCAGGCCATATGTCTATAGCGTTGTTAGCCATGCTATTCGACAATCTTGAGGTGTTGATGAAGTGCGTATGCGACCTCATCATCTAGGTGGCTGGCAGCCGGAGGCTTGCGAGAGTAGAAAACCGGATGCCGGTAGTCGAAGCGAGCCTTGCGCAAACGATGCTTGATCTGTGTTTCGCGGGTCATTGCGTCTCCTAACGCGGGTTATTTATCAGCCACGTGGCAGGACCGGACGGCCCTGCCGGGTGTAAGACCCGACCCGCCGCTTACGCGACGGGCCGGGTGTTAGCCAATCTCAACAGCAAATCTGCATGGCAAGGCAGCGGTGCACAATGGCAAGCCAAATCCTTACCACGCAGGGTGTACACCCGCTCTAACAACTGAGGTTGCGAGCGCAACCAGCGGGAATACTTAGCGATAACCTGGACGCGGTTACCATCCTGACCAATTCGGAACGGGTTGCCCCACTCGGAGCCGCGATCAACGCGGACCGACTGGGGCGAACCCACCCTAACTACGCTGGGCAATTACTCCTCCTTCTCATCCGTTGGGGCCGCGATCACCTTGATCGTGAGCGACCCATTCTTGTGCTGAGTGAACGTGATTGACTCAGGCGAAACCTTCTGAGTCACCAGAGCAACCTGTAGCGGGTGCGGCAGGTTGCTGTACCAGGCTTTCCATGCTTCACGCTGTTGCACTTGTCCTTGCTTGTAACCGCGCTCATGTGCCTGCGTATTTGCATTATTAGCGATTGTGTTTCGTGCGCTGGTGCTCATCTTTTCCTCCTGACGTAGGTAAAAAAGCCGACAGTCTGCGGCTGCACCTTTCACACCGATCATGGGCGATTTGCGCTGTCAACCCCGGCGCAGATCACGGTTGTATCCCATTTCTAGGGCAGCCCGTAGGGAGGAAATGGGGTGCAAGCGGGGTCAAGGCGTCCGAAGGATTGTTTAGACCCTGCTCTTTTCTAGGGGCTAAACAAGGGTTTATTGTGCAAATCGCCAGTGATACAATTTCTTGCAGCCGCACTTGTCGTACTTTTTTATACATTGCCAGTGATACCAAAGCGACTTGGCGGAGGCGGTGAGCCTGCTTTCTTTTGGCTCCCGCCTACGTCGGAGCGGACCCATTCGCCGCTAGGTCTGGGGTCAGCCCCCTCGATGGGGGCTGGCGCCATGTTCGCTTCCCAGTCTGTAAAAGGAGGTACGGAACCTTGGTTCCGTCTCTAACGCAGTAGTTTGAAAATACGTTAGCCAGCGATTAGGCGGATACGTGACCGCAGACGTTTGAGAAGTGCGAGTGACATCTCCTGACACTAGACACGGTTATCGGTAGAGCAATGAGCGCAGTTACAGGGCAACGCTTCACCGCCCTGTGGCTGCGATCAGGGCGAGGGAATGTCGGAACTAGGCACAGCGAGCAGTACGAGCGTACGCATAGGGCCGAAGGTTGGCCTGGTTGGACAGGCCCGTTGAGCCGCGAGGAGTACCAACCCACACGCAGCGTTAGTCAAACCAGCGACACAAGTGATAGCCAGCGACACAGGTAACAACGCAGGTACAGAGAAGTACCCCTCCATACACCCATAACAAGAGGTACCAAGGTAACCCCCCCAGGGGCACGGAGGAAGCAAACCCACCACAAGGACCATGGTGCAGGCGTGGGTGAGGGTGTGCCTGCTGGTGGTGGAGGCGCGGGGAGTCTCTGACCGGGGGGCTGCCGGGACCTGTGGCCGTATAGGGGGTATATATCTGGTTGTGTTGTTTGTGTCATGGTTGGTGTGGATGTTTTGTGTAGTCTGTGGGGGTGAAGCGGGTTGAGTTGGCGCGGTGGGGGCGTTATTTTGAGGCGCGTAATGGTGGTTTGGGGGTTGAGGCTGCTGCTAGGCGTGCGCGGTTGAGTGTTTCTAGTGCTTATCGGTTTGAGCGTGGGGATCAGGGGTCGTCTGGGTTGGTGGCGGCTGCGGAACTTGGTGTTGTGTCGGTTGGTGGGTGTGTTGTTGAGGCTCCTTTGGTGGAGGAGGCGCGTTTGGCGTTGGAGGATTTTGCGTTTTTTCGGTTGAGGTATTTTGGGAGGCGGAGTACGCCTTGGCAGGAGCGTGCGGCGTACGAGATTCTTAGGCGGTTGGAGTCTGGGGATCGTGAGTATGTGGTGATGAATGAGCCGCCGGGTAGTGGTAAGTCTACGTTGTTTACGCATGATATTCCGTGTTGGTTGATTGTTCGTGACCGTAGTGTGCGTATTCAGATTGGGTCGCGTACTGAGCGTCAGGCGCGGATGTATGCGGGTCGTATTAAGAAGTCGTTGGAGCGGGATGCTCCGTTGAGGGCTAATGCTGATGATTTGGCTATGGGTCGGTCTGAGGATGCTGTGGCGACGTTGCAGGATGATTTTGGTGCGTTTAAGCCGGAGGGTCGGTCGGATGTGTGGCGTGCTGAGTCGTTGACTGTGCGGCAGTTGGATGGGATTGCGTTGGATGATAAGGAGCCGACGGTTTCTGCGTGGGGTCAGGATTCTGGTTTTTTGGGTGGCCGGTTTGATGTTGTGGTGTGGGATGACCTTGTGGATCGTAAGAATGTTAAGACGCAGGAGTCGAAGGAGAATATTCGGGAGTGGTGGGATTCTGAGGCGGAGACTCGGTTGGAGCCGGGTGGTGTGTTGTTGTTGCAGGGTCAGAGGATCGCTAACAACGACTTGTACCGTTATTGTTTAGATAAGAAGAATCTTGATGAGTCTACGAAGTATGGTCATGTTGTTTTTAAGGCGCATGATGAGGAGCGGTGTGAGGACGATCATGGTCCTGACGCGAAGGCGTGGCCTGATGGTTGCTTGTTGGACCCGTATCGGATTCCGTGGAAGATGCTGGAGCAGGTGAAGTTTCAGAACCCGCGTGGCTTCTCGTTGTTGTATCAGCAGGAGGAGGGGACTGATGTTGGTGGCTTGGTTGATCCTGCGTGGATTGAGGGCGGCGTGGATAGTGAGGGGTATTACGCGCCTGGTTGTCGGGATGATGAGCGTGGCTTGGGGGAGATTCCGCCGCATTTGATTGACTCGGATGCGTGGTCGTTTGTGACGGTGGACCCGTCGCCTACGGAGTTTTGGGCTGTGATCTGGTGGATTTATGACCCTGACACTCAGCGGCGTTACATCATTAACTTGTGGCGGCAGCGCATGAACCCTGAGCAGTTCTTGTCGCTGGACTTGGACACGATGGAGTGGAGTGGCTTGGTGCCGTCGTTGACGGAGGACGCGAACATGATGGGCGCTCCGATCACTCATATCGTGGTGGAGGTGAACGCTGCGCAGCGGTGGCTCTTGTCGCAGCCGCACGTTCAGCGGTGGATGGAGTACACGGGTCAAGTGTTTGTGCCGCACACGACGACTATTAATAAACGCGACCCGAAGTATGGTTTTGAGAGCATTGGTGACTTGTTCCGGCAGGGCATGATCCGGTTGCCGTGGAACACGCCTCAAGCGCGACTACAAATGGGGTACTTGATACAAGAGGCTATTTCATATCCTGACGGTGATACTGATGATACGCTTATGTCTACTTGGTTTCAGAAACTCGCGGTGGAGAATCACTACACGCCACGTAGGGAAGGCATGTACCGTATGAATCGTCCTATGTGGGTGTCTACTCGTAGAGGGATTGCATGAAAACTGTAGATCAGATTCTTGACTTGTATAAGGAGCGATCTAAGTATTACTCGCCGTTGCAAGGCAAGCAGCGTGTCATTCAGTCGATCTATAACGGGACGATGGAGGTGCCGCTTCCTGATCTGGAGGACGCGGCGATGCCGTTCGCGCCGAACCTGCTAGCGCAGGGGATTGACCAGATGTCTGGTCGGATTACGTCTACGAACCCGAACATTAGTTTTGCGTCGGCTAAGCCTGGTGTGCGGTCGTATGACCGTCGTGCGCAGAACGCTGAGCGAGCGTTGTCTGGCTGGTGGCAGCAGGATCGCTTGCCAATGAAGATGCGGCAGCGTGGTCGTCACTTGATTGCGTATGGCATGAGCCCGACTGTTGTGCGTTGGGACTGGAAAAACATGCGCCCGACTTGGCAGACGCGGCACCCGCTTGAGGCGATGCCGTCTACTGACTTGCTGCCTGGTCAGATTTCTCCGCAGGATTGCTTGTTTGTGTATCGGCGTAGCGCCGGATGGATGCGAGCGAGCGGTTACGCAAACCAACTGTTGCAGTTGACGCAGGATTACGACACTCCGCAGGACAGCAGCATCCTTCTGATTGAGTATTTGGATGCGTCGCACACGACACTCATTGCTGCTGGCTACCACACTTCTGACCCGTACTTGCCTATCAGCATGATGCAGGCTGACGGCAGCGTGTTGAAGGGCGTGATCCTTGAGCAGTACCCGAACCCGATTGGCATGACTCCGGTGTCGATGCCGATGCGCGTGACACTTGATGGTGCGCAAGGCCAGTTCGACAACATGATTGGCATGTACTATCAACAAGCGAAACTAATGGCATTGGAAGTGATCGCTGTTGAAAAAGGAATCTTCCCTGACACTTATCTGGTTAGTCGTCCAGGTGAGGTTGGGCGTTTCCTTGACGGACCCCACGATGGTCGCAGCGGAATGGTCAATGTTGTCGCTGGAGGAGACATCCGCGAGGTTCAATCGCAACCTGGGTATCTCACTAATCCCACGATTGACCGGCTGGAGCGAAATCAACGGATTACTGCTGGAATACCAGCCGAGTTCGGGGGAGAATCCGGCAGTAACATTCGGACGGGGCGTAGAGGCGACGCTGTTCTTTCCGCTGTCATTGATTATCCCGTCGCAGAAGCACAAGAAACCTTCGCTTACGCCCTAGAGGTTGAAGATCGCATTGCGATGGAGTTGTGCAAGGCGTACGACGGTGACAACAAGCGAACCATTTATGTCGGTACCGGTAATGCGTCACGGCCCGTGACATACACAGCGAACGACACGTTTGAGAACACGGAGCATGTTGTCTCGTACCCGGCTACCGGTAGCGACCTCAACCAACTAATTATCGGTATTGGTCAGCGGGTCGGCCTTGGCATCATGTCTAAAGAAACGGCAGCGAGCCTTGACCCGTACATTGATAACCCAGAGGTGGAGAAGGACAACATTGTCGCTGAAGGGTTGCAGCAGGCGCTCGTCGCTGGTTTACAGCAGCAGGCAGCCAGCGGAGCGATCCCACCGCTGGTGCTGTCTAAGGTTATGAAACTTGTTCGTGACGACAAGATGGAGTTGGCGGAAGCGTTTAACAAGGTGACTGAGGACGCTATGGCTGAGCAGGAAGCGCAACAGGCGCAAGCGGAAATGGGTCAGCCAAGCGTTGACGCTATGACCGCTGACGCGACTGTCGCTGCTATGGCGGGGCCGCAGGCAGCCGTGCAGGGACCTAACCCGTCACAGCAGAACCTGGGTCAGTTGTTGAACACGTTGCGTAGAGGAGCAAGGGTTTAATGCCACGCGGAAGAGGCGGCAAGCGGCAGGGCACACCTGGCGTTGGTTACTCCAACAGGACCGACCTGATGAGTAACTACGATCAGCAAGAGGCGACGGCTGCTGCTGGCGGCATGGAAGCAAAGCCTGATGTGATGCCGTTGCCAGCGCAAACACCAGAGGACACGCCTAACCTGACCGACCCGACACAGTTTCCTAGCGAGCCGTTGACGACAGGGTTGACGCAGGGTCCTGGTGACGGTCCCAGGCGAGACACGCGGATGCAGGAGACACAGAACCTGAAAAAGTATTTGCCCCTGTTAGAGACATACTTAGATCAGCCGGAGACACCGGATAGTGTGCGGCGGCTGTTTCGGTACATTCGAGGTTCCTAATGGATATGTTCGTGAGCAACCTTGCCGTGTTTACGGAAGCGTTGGGTGTAGAAAACGCTCCAACAATCATGGAGATGTCGTTGATTCCGTGGCCTGATGAGATGACGCGGGATCAGTTCATTAAAGACCTGACTGGCTACGACATGACAAGGAATATGTAGTGGTAGATAACGAGGCAATACGGCAGCAGCGGGAACGCGCTAGCCGCGCCTCGTCGCGTGCGGAACTGCGTAAAGAACTTGGCATACCCAACCTGACGACCAACCCGCTGCTGGGTCTGGACCCGTTTGAGGCTGAGTCGTACATGCCATACGGACCAGAAAAATCGTACGAGCGTCCCGTCAAGTCGCCTCGTTACGTTGATCCGCGCATGGATAGCCCCGATCAACAATTACTGCGGCAACAAATTGGCGAGTTTTACGACGACCCTGAGCAGTATTACGAAGATAACAAACTTAACATCACGAACGAGGAATCGTTAGTTGATCGCACGAAGTCCATGCTGTCTCGCTTGTTTGATTACGAGGACGAAGCCGACTTCAGCATGTTTGGTGTAGACCTGGGCGCTGTTGAGTCTGTATGGGACACCAGCATCCGGCACCTGACCGGCGCTTACGATCTGTTAAATCTTGGGTTTGGCGGGATTATTTCTGCGATGCCTGGTGGCGTGCAAACCTTGTCGTACGACGAGTTGTCAGCGGGTAGGTCTGTAGGCGAGATTCTTAGCGGCAAGATGCAGCCAGGTGACGCGCCTTCACCGGGCCAGATCGCTCTAACATCTATTGGGCTTGAGGCCGCCCGTATCCGTAACGGTGGTGCGCGAGCGAGTGACATTCTGCTGGCTAACCCCGCGACCGCCCCGTTTATCTTGGCAGCGTTAGCGGCAGAGTCCAGCCCGTTGCAGCAGGAAGGGTTTGATCTTCTTGACCCAGAGCAGCGCGAAGCAGCGTTTGACTCAGGGTTTGAGAAATGGTTTAGCGGTATAACCGACTTTGGCCTTTCGTTTGCCGACCCGCTCATTATTGGTGGTGTCGGGACAAAGGTTGTACGCGCTGGCATGATCGGCGCAGGACGCGGCAGCGCAGCAGACAGGGCTGCTCTTGACGCGCTCGTAGATAACGCCATAACAAACATTGACACCAAAGTTGGGCGTAATAGCACGGAAGAAGCAGCGACACTTATCAACAACCCGCAGGGCCGCAACACTCAGTCGGTTGAAGAGTTAATTGATGAGTCCATTGAGTACCGGGGTTTGCCGCGAATAACTCCCGAGGTGGAAGCCGGGTATGACGGCGATTTCATTGCTGATTTCTTAGATCGCGTGTCACGAGTAGACAAAAATGGGCAAAAAGTAATGGACCCTCGCGCCATTCTTGAAGAACTGCCCGTATCGGGAACCACACAAGCAACCGATGTTGCCGACATTTTGTACCGCAGCCAGTCGTATTACGAGGCTGGAATGATTGTTAAGGCTCTCAACGGCAATAAGGCAGCGTTAGAGGTTCTCACGGCCCTGCGTCCAGCGTTAGGCGATGAAGCGTACCGGTTGCGGCGGCAACAAAAAGCCTTCCAGATTTTTAATGAGACACAAAAGCGAACTGATGCGCACGCTGGGATTAAAGAGCAACGCAACTTGGTGGAGTCGCGGCTTGTAGAAATTGAAGATGAGTTGCGAGGGATGGGTGTTCTTGATGAGGATGGGTTTTATGCGTCAAGAGCAGT
>Ga0070746_10001038_pt1 | contig 16621 bp, 20 predicted proteins | sample VirMetDEL_Mar_21_FD_77016 | JGI IMG/M metagenome (GOLD analysis project Ga0070746, IMG submission 77016) | Aqueous microbial communities from the Delaware River and Bay under freshwater to marine salinity gradient to study organic matter... | ecosystem: Environmental > Aquatic > Marine >... | reverse complement strand
CTGGATTATCAATCTCAGGAAAACCATCACCAAATGATGTTTCGATATCAAGAGATGCAATGTCAATTAATCTGCGATCATAAGGGATTTCATTTGGAAACTGGCCTTGAATAAATGCATGAATATGTCGTTCATTACCATACAATTTAAAGTCAGGAACATCACGATACGTTTTTTGAAAATCACGAAGCTCTGACATAGAGCTAAATTGGATAGGATCAACTGGAACTCCATCTAGAGATTTCCATGTCGTATTTTGCTTTTTTGATTTGAGGTAGAGCGTTGGCTTGTATTTAATTCGATGAGAAATCTTTTTACCATCATCATCGTAACCACGATAGAGAAGATGATTTCCAAACCTTTCGACACTCGTATAAAACCCACCTAGTAACATGAGAGTATTATACCCTATTTACACAAATTTGTAAATACTAAAATTGGCTATTCATTATCAACCAAAATTAAGTCAAACATTGCACCGCCGCCACATGTATTACCAGAATCTCCGCGTATTTCTAAATCGGTTTTTTCTTCAAATTTAAGAGGAACGGGATACTGGTATGTAAACGGAGTACCAAATGTTCCCGTCTGCCCTTTGAGATTCCATGCTCCGTTAAATGGTCTTGCAAATAATTGGAAAATAGCATCTGTATTCTTATCAACAGAAATTGTGGAGGCCAATAGATAAGCAGTCTTTCCAGCTGGAATTGTATACAAACACATAAGCGTTTGACCATTCTCAGGTAAAATTTTTGCTCTATCTGATCCACCAATAGTTACTGTTATAGTTCCGACATTCGTATCTTGACCACTACCTGGAGTTGTTACCTTTACTCTAAAAATTCTTAAAAGATCAGTTGCAGCGTTATCGCCAAGAGTAATAGTTTGTGTGACTACATTGTAATTAGAATCTAAACCTTGTATTTCTATTTGTGCACCATTATCATCTGTCGATGAACTAGATGCAGTAACTGTTCCAGCAGATGTTGAATAGGTATAAACGGTCTGGCCATCCCAAATTGTAACACCACCGGAAATATCATTAGAGTATCCAAATTTATTGATATGCGAATATCCAGAAACTTCACCAGAAGCAATAGGTATATTCGATGCTGATCCGCTAGTATTTAAGATATTTCCATCTTTATCAGCTAACATTACAACTTCATATTGTTGCGTATTATTCGCATTAAGTGTTTGTGTTACTTTATTCCAAATAGCCATATTTCTATTTATAAAAAAAACTCTCTTGAGTTTTACCTCAAGAGAGTTAAAGTTAACCAATATGGACCAATACTTATTTAATTAGTCATTAATTTCAAAGGATTTTGGTTTTTTCTCTTCAGGAATTTTCTTCTCTAAAAATACAGATAAAATTCCATCAGTGAGAGATACATCTGAAACTTCAATGTATTCACCTAACGTAAACGTTTTATTAAATTTACGCATTGCAATTCCTTTATGGATAATTTCGCTATCACCAAAGAAATTGGAATCATTTGAAGAAACTGTAAGAACGTTTTCTTCTTGTTTAACAGACAAATCACTCTTACCAAATCCAGCGACTGCAATAGCAATTTCAAAGCTATCTTCATCGTGTTTCACCACGTTATGTGGTGGGTATGTTGGCTGTTTTGAACTCAATTTTTCGATTCGGTCAAAAACGGAATCGAACCCGACTGTCCACGCATGTGGAATATTGTATGTTGTCATTTTTTTTATCTCCTTATTTAAGCGAGTTAATAGTGCGGACTCCTTTCGGACATCCAATTTAAATAGCTTCTTGCTATTCAAAACTTATTTATACGATTTAACGTTCCCAATCGTGTATTTTGTTTCTAAATTCCATTCGCTTTTATCACGATGTGAAATAATCTTTATGGCTCTTAGAGAAACTTTTGGCTTTGCAGATTCTGGAATAACTATTTCCAATAAGCCCCAATCAGATAATAAAGTTGCAATAGTATTTCTTCTACCTAAATCATCTTCAGAAAAATTTGAAGGTTTTCCATCGAGGAGAAAAAGTTCTTTAAAATGCACGATAAAATACCGACCTTGCTTATGTAAAATATGGCAACTTTGATAAAGCGTGTTATGTTCTCTTTTTGACGATACTCCAATACGAGTAAGAGTTTCTTTTATTTTTAAAAAATCGTCAGGTTCATCAATACGAACCTCTAGCATGCTGTGTGGTGTCCATTCTATAATATTTTCACTCATGTAGTGTATTTATAAAAAAAGAAAACTTCACATTATTTTTTAATTTTTTTAAAAGTCCAAGAAAATAATTTAATATAGAGCAAAGCTGTTCCTACAAAATAGACACGTTTTATTGTATTCTTTTTCATTTTCCTCCCTTATCATGTTTCTTATAAAGTTTATTTATTTCATTCTTATTAAATAACGGATAGACAGCTTCTGCCTTCTCTCTTGAATATCCATATTCTTTTTGAATTATTTCAACATCTTTCATAGCATTTGCTTTTTTTCCCCATTTAGAAAATCTACGCTTTGCAGTAACGATATTACGATAAAAATCATATTGCATACGATTAGGAATATTATGGTGAATATTCATTTCATTTGCAAATAGAATAGTGTCTTTAAAGTAAGACAAACCACGATTAATCATAAATGGAACATATGCTTTATCAGGAGAGTCTGGATTTGTAATTTCAATAGATTGATCTGCCTTACAATCTTCTAATAAATGCTTTCCTTTTCGACCATCGTTGATCGAATTAATAAAAGTGAATGGTGTTAATTTACTCATTTCCATTCAGATGATGCCATGATTTCTGTTAAACAAGCCACAGTGTTAAGCTCTTTATCAGCTACAAAAGCAGCCTTATATTGATAATCAGCAAGGATTAAAATAATAGCCGGAATAGATTGCGGTTGTGCATAATCATAAAGTGTATCATAGATACGCCTAAAAATGACAGATGAATCGATGTCTGTATTATTAGTCACCCAAGATCTCATATTTTTAAAATCCTTTGATTTGAGATAACCAACAAGTGCAGCAATATTCTGATCAGACATACCAATTAAGATATCAGCAGTTATCTCACCAGATGATGAATACCTTTGAACTTCGTTAATAACTCTACGCCAATCAGGTGCATACCGCATAATCAATTCAGCAAGAATTTTATTATTAAAGCCTACATTTTCGGCTGTAAGAATATCTTGAAGTCGCTTCATAAAACCAGCAGCAAGTTCTGCCAGTTGTTTTTTAGTAGTATTGAACTCAATTACAGAACAACGTGAATGAAGGGGTTCAATGATTCGATTCTTAAAATTACATGTAAGTATGAATCGACAATTAGCACTAAATTCTTCAATGAAACCTCGAAGAGCAGGTTGTGTAGATTGCGCATTCAAGTAATCAGCCTCATCAAGGATAACTACCTTAATACCACCATTTAAAGAAACTGACGAAGCAAACTGCTTAATCTTAGAACGAAGAACGTCGATACCACTTTCTTCTGAAGCATTGATAACCATGTAATCGAGATCTAATTGATTACACAACGCTTTAGCAACTGTCGTTTTACCAAGACCTGCAGATCCTGTGAGAAGCATATTATGCATTTCACCAGTATCAACAATCTTTTGAAAAGTCTTTTTTAGACTTTGAGGAAGAATACAATCTTCGATAGTTTGAGGGCGATATTTTTCAACCCATAGGAATTCACTTTTACTCATAAACAAATATATTATAGGCTATTTTAGCCTAAATGTACATAAAAAAATGGCTCGGGTACTTGGATTCGAACCAAGGGCCTAGTGGTTAACAGCCACCCGCTCTGCCGCTGAGCTATACCCGAATTAGAAATATGGAGCTTCCTGTCAGACTCGAACTGACGACCCCGAGATTACAAATCACGTGCTCTACCAACTGAGCTAAGGAAGCAAAAAATTACTTAAAGATGTTGGTCAATCGTGAAAAAATACCTGGTTTTTCAACTTCGATATATTTCACAACTTCTTTTTCAATCACCTTTGGTTCAGGTTCAGAAAATTGAACAGGATATACGTCCTCTGGATTTTTCTTTGCACGGTTTAAAGCTTTTTCCATATCACTATGTGTAAAAAGATACGCTTCACCATTTTCTCCAAAAACATGAAAATACTGTTTTGATGAACTTGTTCTTCCGTTCTTATTTGCAACAAGGCTAATGTAAGCTCTCTGTGGATTTTTTTTAGTCATAATCTAAAATTTTATTAAAGTTATGGCCAGTTTTACAACATAGCCAGGTTGCCGAGTTAGTTACTCTGAGGTTTCCTCAGTCCCCTCTGTGCTAGGAGCATCTGTCGGATTCTCTTCTTTTGGCACATGAAATTCAACAAAAGACGCAAAAGAGTCGCGGATATTTCCTACGGCAGAGAGTTCAGATCCTCGAAAGGCTCCGCGCTCTGACGAAAGATCAATGATCTGAACGACCGCTGCAATTTGTTGAACAGATAATTGAGGCTCTGTATTTTCCTGTGTTACTTCTGGAGTATTTTTTGTTTCTTCTGACATAATATATTATGAGTTATAGTTTGAGTTTTTTTCAAGTGCGATCCAATATTGGGTTTTGTTATTTATACCATTCCATTGTGAAATAAGTTTAGAACTTACTGAAATTTCATAATCGTCTGGTAGCAATTTCAAGTTAGAAATAAGAAATTGGAAATCATAAGACCTTGATTCTCCATCGCCAATATTAAGACGATATGTATTTGCAGAAGAATTATCAGGATCTTTTACTTCCAAATATACCTTATCACTATCTTCAGTTGATACAATAGAGACTACCGCATGTCCTAATGCACCTCCTGCTTTACGAATTTCATTAATAATATTCGAAGTAATTTTTACTTCAAAATCTGGCTCCGGCATATTTACATCTTTTTGCGGAGATGTAAGAATAAGAGGATCAGAATAACGATAATTCACAGAAGCTCTTTCGTTTCTAATTGACACCGAATTATCACCAAAGTCCAATTCTGGATCTTCAATAAGATTGAGTGCAGACAAAAATTCGTTTAAGTCATAGATTCCCACTTCGGTATCGAAGGTTTCCTCAACTGTTGCATTTGCCATAATATTTTTAGCATCCGCAATGGTTGATAGCTTGTTGCCATTTTTAATCACAAGGTTTGGATTAATGGCAGAAAAGTTCTTTAAAACTTCGATTGTTTCTTTACTGATTTTCATAAACTTGAGTTATTCTACACTATTTTTAGCAGTTTGTAAATAATAAAATTCTAATAAAAACATCATACAACAGATTGCGTGTGCGGCATGATGAATGCCGGTCTCCTCATCAGTCGTTTCTCCACGTTGTAAGGCCCATAAGTGACGTTGCGCTGCAGCAAAATAACGATTATCAAGATCCTCAAGGAATTTCCAATTGTTTCTGTCATATTTTTGGGCACCATAGGTTAAAACCTTTACTACGTCGTCGAGAGCATTCGGAGGAACTAAGCTATAATCTGGTTTTGTTGAATCGTATTTAATTCCTGTTGTGTTCACAAATTATTATACTCTATTTTAAGCTAATTGTAAATCACTTTTTTTCATTTGGCTAAAATTATTCAACTTTTCAAATTCTATTTTAGCAGGAAATTTACCTTCTAGTAGATCCTGTTTATGGGAAATAATAAAAACGTTTGTTTCGTTTCCAAGTGTATAGAGAATTTTAATCAGGTTGTCAACTCCGTCTGCATCCATACTTGAATCAAATGTCTCGTCAAGAACCAAAAGATTTGTATTGGCGCTATTTTTCATCTTAGCGATTTGTCTCCATGCAAAAAGAAGACTCAAATCAATCCTCTGTTTTTCACCTTCAGAAAATGAAGCATACGTAAATTCGTCTCTATGACGAGATTTAATTGTTTCGTTAAATGAATCATCAAGGTGGAAGAGAACAAAGAAGTCAAGTACCTGTAAATATTGGTTAATCAACTTATTCATAATAGGGAGATACTGACGTATAACCTTTGTCTTAATTCCAGTATCTCTTAGCAATTCACCAATGGCATCAAAATAAGAACTGATTTTTGCTTGTTCAACCCTAACAACATTAAGCTCTTCTTGCTTTTTTCTATCGTTCAAAAGAATTTCTTGCGCATCGCTACTGTCTTGCTTATCTATCGTTTTCGAAAGTGATTGTATTCTATTTTTAAGAATGTTAATCCGTGTTTGATTGTTAAGAATACTACTATTAACTTCGTTTAAATGAACTATTTTCTTATGTAGTACCTTAACATTTTCTTCAACTACCTTCAATTTTTCTTTTGCGGAATAATAGTCTTCATTTAGAGATTTGGCTTTTGCTTTACATTCATGGTTTTTATTCTTTTTAAGATCTTCAGAAATATCCTGTGAACAAGTAGGACAACAATCGTTTTCATCATAAAAAATAGATTCTTTTACAACATCATCCATTTTCTGTTTAAGTGCATTAATAGTTATAGCATAATCATGGCTAGTTGATGTTTCTTTATTATGTAATTTTAAACTTAAATCATAATCTTTGTCATATTCATCCTGTAAAGCAGTATTACTTTTTAGCAATTCAGCAATTTCTTCGTTTAAATTTGCGATTTCTTTTTGACGCTTTTCTTCTTGTGACGAATCAATCTTTTTTAATTCATCAATATGTTTTGTTTGAAGACTAATCCTTTCTTTAAGAATATTTAAACTGTTGTCAGTTTCTGCCATCTTACTTCTAAGATGTATTGTTTTTTCTTTTAGAACTCCATTCATTTTTGTGAAGATTCCAATATCAAGAAGATCTTCAATCACATTCCTCCTTTGATGCGAAGGTAATTGCATAAATGGAATAAAGTTTGATGAACCTAAAACAACAACCTGATGAAAAGATTTGTGATTCAGTTTAAGAATATTTTGCTCAATAAGTTTTTGATAATCACGACTATGCGATTCTTGATTTAACAAATTACCATTACGATAAACCTCAAAAATGTTAGGCTTTATCCCTCTAATAATTTTGTATTCTATAGATCCAACTGAAAACTCAACTGTAACTAAACAGTTTTTGTTGTTTATAGAATTGACTAGCTGAGGTTTGTTAATGCTCCGATGAGGTTTACCAAAAAGTGCATAGGATAGAGCATCTAACATAGTAGATTTACCAGCACCATTTGAACCGACAATCAATGTTGATTTTTCACGGTTAAGATAAATTACAGATTCGTTATTTCCAGTTGATAAAAAATTCTTCCAAGTAAGTTTTTTAAATATAATCATTATATAGTGTCTTGTGCTTGCGCTTCAATCAATAGTTCTTGCATCATTTTTTTAAGAACATCTTGATTTAAATTAGTTTCTGTAGCATCGATATAGCTATTTAGCAATGTTGGAGTATCATCGACCTTGACGTCTGAATCATCGATTTTGTCACCAGAATATTCATCCAAAGATTCAATAATACGCACTTCGTATGGGTTAAAGTCGTATACTTGTTCCATGAATTTATCAAAGATGTACAAATCAGTTTTATTAGTGACAACAATCTTTATATAGGTATTCTCGATATCACTCCGACTAAATGTCGGTATTTTTGTTTCGTCATAATATACTTTTTGAAACAATACAATAGGATTACGTACAGAAGTCAATTCCCTTGTATCAGTATCTAAAATATGAAAGTGCTTAGGATCATTTGCGTCTGACCAAGTTAATTCATATTGAGTTCCAAGGTAAGTAACATTTCCTTCAACGCTTTTAGTGTGATAATGACCTGAATAAACAGCATCATAACGATTAAATAAGCTCTTATCCATACCATGAGATTTTATATTTGCATTACCCATGTACTTAAATCCTCCTAATTCAAGGTGGCCCATAAGAATTGAAGCATTTGAATTTTGAATAAAATCCATACATTCTTCTTTATTTTCAGGACAAATCCATGGAAGAAAGCCAATTCCTAATCCATCGAATTTTTTTATTGATGGATCAGTATGTATATTAATACGATCATTATATTTTTCCAGTATTAATTCTAAAGAATTTAGACTATTTGTATTTTTGTAATAAACGTCATGATTTCCTGGAATGATATCCATGTAAATATCATTATCATAAAGCTTACTGATAAATGTATCATAGTTATGTTTTAGCACTTTATAATTTACGAATTTACGATGATCAAAATAATCTCCGAGGTGAATTATGTCGCTGATACCATTATCATTTAAGTATGGGAAAAAAACTTCCTCGAAAAAACGACGAGAATAATTCAAATATATATCAGACCCATTTTTAACACCAAAATGAGTATCATTTATAAGAGCTATCTTCATGTTAAGTAAAATTATCTAATAGACCAATTTTCTTTTTGGTGCGGGTTTTTCTTTTTAGATCTTTACCAAACTTCTTAATTTCAGAATCCCTTTTACGAATCATCTGAGATTTAAATCTAACGCGATCTACAATACCAGCTGCATCAGGACAACCGCCTACATCCATAAATCCTTCTGCTGCAGAATGTTCCATATAGAGCTCTTTAATATCTTGATGTTTTTTCTCTTTAGCAATCCTTCTTAAAAATGCATAATACGTTATCTGTGTAAAATAAGCAAAAGCGTTTGGTAAACCTGTTCTTGTTGCCTTTTTGACGTCATAATTCATAATAGCTTTGATGCAATTTTCTACAGCATCCATAACCATTTCCTCTCTGTATGTGTATCCTGAGAAATTTGGCTTATGTGAAAGGCCTTCTGCAATTTTCAAAAAGCAGCTACCAATATACTCGGTGATTCGGGGTTCATCAATATTGTTTTCACGGGCCTCATTTACTGATTCCACGTAAGCAACGACTGCCCCAGAAAATTCCTTATTGTTCACATAATGTGGTTTCTCTCTGGCTTTCTTCTTCATAGTTACCTTTATATTCTACCATATAAAATACAACATGTACATACTTTTTTGTACTAATTGTATTTTTTTATTTACAACCTTTACCTTATAGGGTATAATATTCTTAGAATAACAAAAACCCCTAATTATCGTAAGGTTTCCACTTCTTCCTCCACTCTAAATCCTTTGGTTCTTCGTACTCATATATTGCTTCAATACCTCCATCGAATTCAGCATTATCTAGATTATCAAGGTCATCAGTAAATAATCTATCTAGTATTACATTTATCTCATCATCTGTTAAACTATCCTGTAGATTATTCTTAATAAGATATCTGTGATATTGAATTTGAATATCGTCTATAACAGATGCAGAAGCAATAACTCTATCTTTGTGGATTTTTATTATATCGTCGTCTTCAGATAATATCCAAGGGATAAAGATTGAATTTCCTCTACCAGTCACTTTGAGCTCTATTGCGGTAGATATGTAGAAAGATTCACTTTCATTATCATAATGTTTTTCATTAGCTATAATGTTACTTCCATCTGTAAGTCTATAATTAATGAGATTAAAATTGTTAAGATAGTCTCTTAATTCTTTTTTCATAGTGGCACTTCGTGAATTTTGTAAATGAATTTTTCTTTAGAATAAATCTTAACACGTTCTATAGCGTGATTTAAAGTGTAATTCTTCTTCTTTTTCCAAGAAAGATCGTCAGCTAAATCATAGATTGTAGTTCCTTGTCCGTCAGCTGTCTTTCTTAAACCCCGCCCGATTGATTGCAAAACACGAATTTGTGATTTTGTCGGCGAGGCAAACATAATATTGTGGAGGTTAACTATATTTATACCTGTCGAAAAGGTTCCTACACTTGCTACGATGATTGCATTTTTTTCCTTTTCTGTGATTTCGCGAATCCTTTCTCTTTCTTCTGCATTTACTGCTCCAGAAACAAAAAAGACTTTTCTATCTGTGCCTTTTAATTTCTCTACAAATGCATCATACAAAGGTTTTCCGTGTTTTTGAACAAGATTATAAAGAACAAGAGAATTGCCTTTTTGATCACATGTAAGGTTAACAATAAACCTATTTCTTTTTTCATGAGAAACAATATGATCAATTTCATCCTGGTATTTTAAACCCTTGCACATTCTCCTTTCTTCATCAGGATATTTAAGAACTAAACACTGAATAGTTAATTGTGCCAAAGTCTCCGAATCAATAAGATCCTTTGTTGTAGTGACTCTATAAACAGGACCAAAATTCCCTTCAAGTGTCATTTGATTTGATAAAGCATCATCAATAGTTCCAGTTGTGCCTATCCTAAATCCAGCATTAACTAATCGATTCATAATTGTAGTTAATGACTTAGCTTTAAATGTGTGGGCCTCATCTCCTATTACCATTCCATACGATTGAAACCAAGACTGTGGAAGCTTAATAGCACTTTGCCATGTTGTAATAACTACAGATGCATCAAAACCAACTTTATCTTTCCCTGAATAAATTTTATGTACATCTTCATGAACATCAAAAGAATCATCTAGATATGAATATGATTCAAAATCTTTATACATTTGTTCAACCAATGATGTAGTAGGAACTACAACCAATACCCTTTTATCCATTTCATGGTTTAAATAATGTCTCATCATCATGTAAATAATTAGTGATTTCCCTGACCCAGTTGGAGAAATGAGTATTGCTCTTTTATTTTGTATTCCATGCACAAATGCATCAAACTGATAATCCCTCGGTTTAATTATCTTATCTCCAATACTTATTGTAGATTTGCTAATAAACTCTTCTAAATCTCCTTTCTCAAAGAAATTATTATCTTTCATCGACTCGTCATAAACAAGTTTATATCCACGTTCATGACAAAATTCAGATACGCGTTTCATTAAACCAAATGGAATAGATTGCGATCTGCTATCAAAAAGACGAATCTTGCCGTCCCATAATTTATTTCTATAGGCAGGCATAAACTTGTATCCTTCTGCGAAAAAGGTAAAGTACTCTTGTAACTCCATCAATATACCAGAATCATCTGATCTGAGGATAACTTTAGCCTCATCTTTTTTATACGCAGTTATCATTACATTCCAGAAGTAAACTTCTTAAAGTCTAATATATTTTTTACATGTGTATGCCTCCAACGAATATTGCCCATAATTTCTTCAAGCGTATCAATAATTGTTTTCTGATAATCGATTTGTGCTTTTATTTTTACTAGATCCTCATCAGTTGAATAATACATATCCATATCTGACTTCATCGGTTTGGTCATACCATCGAATGGATCGTATTTCCAATTATGGCGATCCATATCATCCTTAGTCATTTTACCATTGTAATAGAGCCATTTCTTTTTCTTCATGGACTCATATTCCATTTCTTTTTTCTTTAGCATTAGTTTTGCCATCGAAAAAAGTTCTAAATACTTAGCATGTAATTTAGAAGATTTTGTTGTTTCTTCGTCTAAACAAATATCATCAATAACTACATCTTTTTTCCACATTAACAAAATATCATTCAAATCCATAATCTATATTTTTATTTATTCCTACTTAATTATGAGGAATTCGTCATATCTAAATGACACATCTGCCTGAGCATATTCAATATCATTTGCCTGAGCATTAAATTCAACACCACTTAAAGATGTTGGAAACGCATTTTTAAACTGAAATTGTTTATTGACAGTACTATGATTAGTCATAACAGAAAGAATCATATCAGCCGCTTCATATTTTTCTGTATTTTCTTTAAGCCAATTGTAGATCTCAGTGTAGTTTTTCATATCCTCATCAATCGCAAACCTCAAATTTAAAGCACCAAACTGTCTAGTTTCGCTTGATTGAAATGCAATCCCACCTCTAAAATTCATCTGAATTTCTCCTGCAGTTATTTCAGGAATACCAAAACTTGTAATAAAGTATTCAGTATTTGCATATTTTTGCCTGTTAATAGTCAATTTAAAACCTACAGGTGATAAAAGATTAACATTAGTTGTTAGATTATTTTCAGCCATAAATCTATTTATAAAAAAAGGGGCCCCTTCCGAGGCCCCTTTAAAGTTATAGGTTAAGCTATATTAGCTCTGACCTCCAACGTTGATGTTCTTCACGCGGAATGTGCGGAAGTATGGGTTAGAGTTAGCAGCTCCAATACCGTCAATTGTTCCAGTAATAGGGTTAGCGATAAGACCGTAACGGGTCTTAAAGGCAATCTTAGGTTGGAATGTATTCTCACCAACAGCGCGAACCATTGTAAGAGGGACATAAGGAGCATAGAACATACCAGCGTCATAAGGAGAAGTTCCCTTATAACCAACAGTAGCATAGTCAGTTGTAGAATAAGGATCAATATAAACCTTAAGCTTACCATTGAGAGTACCGGCAAATGTGTTACCAGCAGCGTCAACAGCAAGTTCACCTTCTCCACCGAACTTAAGTGATCCGGCAGCTGCAAGAGCGGAAGCAACGTTGCTGGAGCAGATAACGTAGTTACCCTTACCGCGACGTGTCTCAATTGCAATCGTGTTGGCTTCCTTCTCGATCTGGAAGATCAAAGACTGGAATTTCTCAACAGCCCATCGGCCATCAGCATCAGCAACAAGGTCAAATGCTTCAGTAGATCCAACACCACCAACTTTACCAGTAGTAACAATGCTGCGGATAACCTCACGGTTAATTTCAGCAAGGATCTCACCGGAAAGGATGTTAGCAAGCTCGGACTCAGCATCGAGACCGTGAACAGCCTTAAGATCTTGAGCAAGCTCCATGGTGTATTCAGCCTTAAGTTGACGTGTCTTAGCAGTCACAGTCGACTTTTCAATGGTGAATCCCATTTCAGCGAGTGAACTAGAAGTCTCAGCAGTTCCAGTAGCAATACCAGTACCAGTAGTAATTCCACTTTCAGGAGAATCAAACAATCCAGCGGCGGAATGTGTACCGGTGCCGGCAAAGTCAGTATCAGCCTCATTGAAGAGAGCTTCAGGATCACTTGTAACAACAGCGGTTCCATCACCGTAACGAGCCTTCATTGCGAAAATGAGGCCAGTGGGTCCGGACATTGGCTGAACACCTGCAACATCATAAGCGATGAGGTTAGGCATTGCACGACGAACGAGAGAAATAAGAACAGGATCTGGATTTGCAACAGAACCGGTATTAACATTAGTCTCGTTAAGAGCACCGAAAGAAGAAGCGTGTGCTTCCTCGCGAAGAGCGATTTCAGTATTCTCAAGTAATTTGGCTGTAACAGCCTTCTTATAGCTATCAGTGATAGCAGGAGCGTCAGCGTGCTCAAGCACGGGGCCCCACTTTTGGATTTCTTTTTCTGCGTTAAGCATGATTTTGTTTCTTTCTATTTTGTTGTTGTTTGGTTGGGTTATTTAAAACGAGAAAGTGTTGAAACATAGCGTTGCATGTCACTTGACATTTTGCTATTAGCATCAACTTGACCTTCTACAATTGTTTTTACATTTTGTGAATCAGATGATTCGGTGAGTTCTTCTTCTGAAGAATCAGAATCAGAGAAGAATCCTTCTTTGATAGTAGCGACTTTAGCAGCAAATGTTGCTGCATCCTCAAACTTAACTTCTTCAACAAGTGAAGAAAGCTTAGCAGCTTGAGTAGTGGCTAAATCAGAAGATGCTTCAGCAAGAATTTGTACCCGATGAAGTTTTTCAATTTCTTCAACGAGAACTTTATTTTGTTCTTCAGCATCTGCGAGAGACTCCTTAACAGAAGTAACTTCTTCAGAAAGTTCATCAACAAGATCAACTTTTGAATCAGGTACCTCGATGTAGTGCTCAGTGAACACTCCGTGGAGAGCCTTCATGAAGTTTTCAGTGATTTCAGTGCGAAGCTTGTTATCGACAAACTCTTGGTTCTCTTCGATCCAAGATTCAACCACATAAGAAAGATAATCATCAATCTTAGTGACAAGGGACTCACGAATATATCCAACTTCCTCTTGGAGGTCGTCCTGATATTGTGCTTCGAGAGACTCTTTAATTTCAACAACACGATTTGCAACAGCACCTTCGAACAGAGTAGCAACCTTAGACTTAAAGCCTTCGGTTAATTCCTGCTCAGAGTCAGCAAGGATCTTAAGATCTTCAGCATAGCTTTCAGTCTCAGTTTCCTCGTGCATACCACCGCAAGAAGAATCTTGAATAGCTTTATATGAAGCCATTAAATCATCTTTTTTCATAGCCTTAAGTTGGCCATACATTGCGTTGATAATGTCTGCTTTTGTTTTAGGTACTTCTACTTCATCATCTTCCTCAGTCATATTAATACTCTTATAAGCATTAACAAGCTGAGATTTCTTCATGGACTTGATGGCGTCAAAACTTGCTGCAAGGAATCCTGCTTTGGTTTTAACATCAGGAAGATTAATTTCTTCCATTTCGTCTTCGTCTTCATCACCGTGCTCTCCTTCAGACATTTCGTCTTCGTCTTCATCACCGTGCTCGGACTCTTCCATTTCTTCTTCGTCCTCTTCTTCTTTTTTAGCAGATTCCTCTACTTCTTCTTCTTCAGAATCTTCGTCTTCATCCTCATCGGATTCTTCTTCGGATTCATTCTTCTTAGCTTCGCCAAGAAGTGCGTCTAAGACGTCTTGAGTTAAAGGATCACTTGTAGATTCCTCAGAAACTTCTTCAGGAATATCCTGTTCAAGCTCCTGATTCTCAACAAGATCCTTTTCTTCAATGTCTTCAATAATTTGTGTTTCTTCTGACATATATAATTCTTGTTTGAATTTAGAGTTTGGAGAGGAAATCATTGAAGATCCTTTCCTGAGCTTCGCTTACGCGCCCAAGTGGTACCTTATTAATTTCAGTCTCATATTCTTCAATCTGTTGAGGTTTAAGAAGACCATTTTCCCAAATCCACTCAACACCTTCCATAATGCCTTCAACGAAAGCAGATGGTGCACTTGGATCTTGGACAATGTCAACAGTAGAAAGAACGAAATCGTCCTTTACGTATGTTTTGCCTTCCCTTTGTTCAACAGTACCCATACCACGACTAGAGACACCTAACTTGCATCCACCTTCAACGAGACCTTTCACAATTTTGCCCATTGGTGTATCAAGAATAAGTGCCTTTCCAACAACATTATTACCATCCCAATTGAGTTCGGTAATTCTGTGTGAAACTTTATCTAAGTTAATTGAAGGACCCTCAGGGTGATTTAATTCACCAACAGCTCGTCCAGTTTTAACTTGTTCTTTTACATACTTTCCGCATGCTGCTTCTAATACAGCTTTAGGATAAATGCGTTTATTGCGGTTTTCTTTTTCCGCTTGCATGAATACACCTTCGATGTAAACATCCTTTCCGCCATCTTTCTTGGCTTCACTGATGTATTCAATTTGTTCTAAATGTTCTGTGATTAATTTCATAAATTTTATGAGTCCATTGCTCCAGCTGCATATTGATCAGCCCAAATAGCAAAGGCCAATGTTTCAGATTTGTGGGGATTTTTATCAGAGCCACCATCGTATCCAAGCTTATACGCATTCTTATAGTTAGGATCTTTCTTTACCATTTTATCCCAATCAGAAAATAGTTTTTCATCCATTTCGCCATACCACTGCATATATTCATCATCAGTTACTCCACGAATTGCCTTTGCCTTTTTAAGTAAATTAACTAAATCATTTTTAGATTTTGGTTCTTCAAGCTTTGCTTCTTTAAGATCAGCTGATTCTTCAACAACTTCCTTTTCAGGAGATTCGTTATTCTTATAAATTTGACTAGAAAGGTTAACTTTACGTATCTCTAAAGCTTGATCCATTTTAGATGCAACAGCATTATTAAAAGCCTCAGGGGTAGCATTATTAGTTATAATACTATTAAATAATTCTTTAGCTATATCACTCATTTGTATATTATTTATAATTTTTATGTTTTAGAGAATCAAATATCGTCTTCAATATCTTCATCATCAGGCATTTCTGCCTTTTCTTTTTCAATTTCTTTATCAAGATTCATAATATCTTCTTCTGTCTGTTTAAGAATAACAGTACGAACGTATTTGTTAGAAATATATTTACCGACAATATCATCAAGCATTTGAGCCATTTCTAAACGTTCCCGCAATATCTCAAATTCCTTTAGTTCAGCAAAATAGTTATCCTCCAAATAACTAATATTAACCTTTTCTTCGATATCTCTCCAATCTTTTTCAGTAACAACACCCTTAAGAATCAATTGAATTCTAAGAGCATCTAAGAGCATAAACGAAAACTTCTTGCGGAGTCTATCAATAAATTTCTGAAACTTAACTTCTTCTCTTGAAACTTCACTTGCTCTTCCAACACTAAATGCTGTATCCTGCTCAAGACGAGCAACAGGGACATTTAATGCTCGGTATAATTTCCTTTGGAAAAATTGAACATCTTCAATCTGACCAAGGTTTTCTCCTCCACCTAATGTAGAAATTTCTGTTCCTCTTCCACCTTCACGCCGTGGAAGATAAAAGTCTTCAAGCATAGACATGTGTCTACGATCATCACTAATATTTCCGGTATCTGCGTCATAAACGAGTTTGTTTCTATAACGCGATACTACTTGCTGAAGATATTCTTCAGCTTTACCTTTTGGAAGGTTACCTACATCGATATAAAAAATTCTTCTTTCAGGGGCCCGAGAAACACGATAAACAACAAGTGAATCTTCCATATAACGAAGCTGATTAACCAACTTCATTGCTTT
>Ga0070746_10001037_pt1 | contig 16626 bp, 19 predicted proteins | sample VirMetDEL_Mar_21_FD_77016 | JGI IMG/M metagenome (GOLD analysis project Ga0070746, IMG submission 77016) | Aqueous microbial communities from the Delaware River and Bay under freshwater to marine salinity gradient to study organic matter... | ecosystem: Environmental > Aquatic > Marine >... | reverse complement strand
CCCGATAATACCAATTATATCTGGATACCAAACTATAATCCGCCGTATCAACCTTAGCAAACTTCCCGGCCCCTTTAACACCGCCCATAGGTACTTGTAAATAGTCCATATTTTTTCCTTTAATAGAATTTTTCACTCAGCCTTCGCAGAAGGCTATAATATATTATAGTCCACTATTAGGAGTAATGAACATGATAGTTAAAGAAACTGAGGAACTCAAAAAAACTGTGGCGAAGGAATTAGATATTCCCGATCCACCAAAACAGAAAGCTGTGGCTATTCTTGAACCCTCAACATCTGAGGACGATTCAGAAGATAGCGAAGAAGATTGCCCCGAAGTATAAATTTGGGTATCACGATACGGAAGATTTAATCCAAGAGGCGGTCATATTTGGTCTTGAGGCTTATGAAAAGTGGGATCAAGACCGTCCCCTGGAAAATTTTATTTCCGTCCATATTTCGAATCGTCTAAAAAACTATAAAAGAGATAATTACTTCCGCCTTGGGCTGGAAGATTCCTCTGAGCAACGGCAAAAAGCCAATGAAGCCAAGCGGAATCTCATGACTCCCGCCCCAATCTGCGACCAATCGCTATTTTTCGAAGATTTAATAGACAATCAAGAAGAGGTAGACTTTCTTTTACAAGAACTACCGCCGCTTATTCGAAATGATTTCCTGCGTATGGCAAATGGTGTATCATTAAGTAAGGTACGGCGACAAACTGTAATTGATATAGTCAAGGAGATACTCAATGAAGACGGGTAGACTATCAAAAGATGAATGGGCATTTATTGAATTTAACTCAGATAAGATGTCCGCAGCACAAATTGCTAAAGAATTAGACCGCGCCATCGAACCAATACAGAAACATTTGGAAAAATTGGGCAGGGGGAAAGACCTCCGCAAGAATTTGCAAACTCAGGCAGAGTATGACCTGAAAAAACGGCCCTACTGGCGCGAATTGCAGGCACAATTCTCCGAATCAGAGCTTGAGATACTCTTATACCACTGGAAAGAGATCGTTTCCCAGTTTCGTAAAGATATTCTCGCCACTGAAGAACTGCAAATTATCGATGTAGTCAAATTAGAGGTGCTAATGAACCGCGCATTGCGCGAACAGCAGTACTCAATGAATAAAATTGCCGAATTTGACGAGATGATCGAGTTTGAAAAGCGAAAAGCCACCGAAGATCAAGACCGCGAGTTCATTTTCGGTCTGGAAAGACAGATTGCCACCCTTCGAGCCGCTAAAGAATCGCTATCGCGGGAGTATAAAGACCTGCAAACCAAAAAATCCGCTATGTATCGTGACTTGAAAGCCACAAGAGAGCAGCGAATCGCCAAATTAGAAGATAACAAGGAAACTTTTTCGGGATTAGTGCAAAAATTAGTACGCGATCCCGATTTTGTGGAAGAACAGAACCTCTATATGGAGAAAATGCGACTAGCCGTTATGAAAGAGCAGGAAAGACTCAGTGATTATCATGAATATGAGGATGGGACCGTCGATCAACCGTTTCTCACTCCCGAAACTATATTGGATGAGTCTAATGAGAATGTTAGAAACACGCTACTCTAAAACTTCCCCCTTAAAATACATTATTGAACTAACAAAAGAAGAATTGGAAAGACTATTCCAGGATGACACAAGAGAAGAACTCGTAAAAGAGATCGTAGAGATGAAGGAAAAAATAGTCCCGTACCCCGAATGAAGGATATAATAATGTGGACTTAACCTTTATAAGGACAAGATTATGGAGTTGCTGTCATGTTCACGTTGTGGCGAAGAAAAATCTAAAGAATCCTTTTATAAGAGAAGTGACAGGCCAAGAGGATACGATTACAGATGTAAACAATGTCTAAAAAAGGAACGTGACAAGTTAAATTATACACCGTCAACTAATGGAGAAAAATTCTGTTCTACCTGTCAACAAATTTTGCCATATAAAAGTTTTTTTAAAGATCGTAGAATAAAAGACGGTAGATATCATTGTTGTAAAGATTGTGAAAACAAAAGAAAGTTAAACTTACTAAGAAGAAAGCCGGTTCTTAGAGTCACAGAAAATTTACGTCGCAGAATGAGGGCCGTTCTTGAAGGAACAAATAAATCAGACAGTACCCTTAATTTAATTGGATGTTCTCCTGAAGAACTTAAAGAATATATTGAGTCATTGTGGACAGAAGGTATGTCATGGGATAATTATGGTGATTGGCATATTGATCACAAGAAACCTTGTGCTTCATTTAATTTGCTTCAGGAAGAAGAACAGCGTAAATGCTTTCATTATACTAATTTACAACCTATGTGGGCTGAGGAAAATTTAAAGAAAGGATCTAAAGTATGAAAGTAGCCGCTATCTCGGGAGTTAGTGGACAAGACGGATCGTACCTTGCTGAGTTATTGCTCAGTAAGGGGTATTTCGTAATTGGATTTTCTAGAAGAGTCAGCGTAGATACATCGGAACGTATCAAACATTTGTTGGATGACCCAAATTTTGACTTTCAAGAAGGGGATATCTGCGATCCGCTATATATCACGGAGTTGCTCACTAAATTTCGTATAGCGGAGTTTTACAACCTCGCCGCCCAGTCACACGTTCATACGTCCTTCTCACAGCCCGTAGTAACGACTGAGATCAATTACCTGGGGCCATTGAATATTCTCAACTGTATCAAGTCTATATCGCCTGAGACGAAGTTCTATCAAGCCTCAACAAGTGAGATGTTTGGGGATGAGTATGATGGAGAAGATGGTTATAGGTATCAGGATGAAGATACTTACATGAACCCGCAGTCTCCATATGCCATTGCTAAACTAGCAACGCATCATGCGTGTAGACTATACCGCGAATCTTATGGATTGTTTACTTGTTCCGGAATTTTGTTCAATCATGAGAGTCCGCGACGGGGCGAGAAGTTTGTCACACGGAAAATTACAAAATGGATTGGCGATTACGTTAAGTGGCGAAATAAACCAAATGTAGATAGAATTATTGTAGATGAAGATAAAGATTATATTTTATCTACAGACGAGAAATTCCCCAAACTCCGTTTGGGCAACCTCGATGCCTACCGCGATTGGGGTCACGCAAAAGATTATGTCCGCGCCATGTGGATGATGATGCAGCACGATGTTCCGGATGATTATGTAATATCTACTTGTGAATCCCACACTGTCAGAGAATTTCTGGAAGAAGCATTTTATGCAATCAGTTATGACGGCAATTGGGAAGATTTGGTGGTAATCGATCCACAGTTTTATCGTCCCGCAGAAGTAGATTACTTAAATGGTGTTTCTATTAAAGCTAGGACAACTTTAGGTTGGACCCCTGAATATGCTTTCGAGGATCTAGTAGCAGAAATGGTACAGGAAGATTTATGACGGATTATATCTTATCGGCAATCTTAGGATTAGTATGTGCATTTTTGATTAAATTATACTATGAGCAACAGGATACTATTGAAAGACAACTGGAAGATATCAATAAGATCATTTCTCAGAAAAAGTCAAGTGAGGTAAGACTGGGACAGATTAGTGAGCACTTTGCACCATTCCTTAAAGATTTCCCCTATGATACAAAAAATATCAGATTTTTAGGTAGTCCAATCGATCTGATCTTGTTCGATATTGATAATAACAGAATTATATTTATAGAAGTTAAAACTGGCAAATCTTCACAAACTAAGAAACAAAGGCAAATTAGAGATATAATAAAAGCGGGTAATGTAGAATATGAAGTTATGAGAATATGCGAGGATGTAACTTTTGCGTAACTATAGTAGAAGACAAGACAACACTCCAGAATACACTTATTGGAGAAAATCTGTTTTTAAACGAGATAAGCACAGGTGTAAACTATGTGGAAAAAGGGGGCGGTTAAATGCCCACCATATCGATGGCTGGAATTGGGCTGTTGATTTAAGATATTCTATAGCAAATGGTATTACATTATGTAGCGGGAAGAAGGGGTGTCACGATAAATTTCATAAAGAATATGGAAAAGGCGATAACACAAGATATCAATTTGATGAATTTACCAAAAGATATTTTAATAAAGGTTTATTAGATCTGGACCTATGAGAAAAAATGAAAATAATAAGAGACACTAGGGAACAGCAAGGATTTCAATTCTTTGCTCAGGCAGAAATAATAGAACAAGCCTTAGATGCAGGTGACTATACAATCGAAGGATTGGAAGATTTCATCCGCATAGAACGGAAGGCTTCAACAGGGGAACTGTATCATAATCTAGCTAAGAAAACCATGAAGGCTAGGTTCCATCGAGAAATGGAGAAATTGGACACGATTCATAACGCTTACATTGTATGCGAATTTCCGGAATCCTACCTTTATACCTTTCCTGAAAATTCCGGAATTCCGAACAGTAAAAGAAAGTATATGAAAATAGGTTCAAAATATTTTCGCAAACTAATACATGAGATAGAAGATAAGTATGACGTAGAGTTTATTTATTGTGATAGCAAAGACCATGCGGAAGAAGTAACTTTTAAGCTACTGAAGGAGGCGTGGGATGCTTGCTGAGATATATCTACATAGTGATGAATCGGACCCGGAAGATAATGGGATTAATTTCAAAGTTGCCAGCAAATTCATGAAAAAACTTCATGATGCGGAAGAAACTGCGGATAATAAAATTATTGTGCATACAAGCAGTATTGGTGGGGAATGGGCGGATGGCATGTCCATTTTTGATAATATATTATACTCTTCTTTACCAGTATACATGATTGGGCATGGTTGCTTATGCAGCATGGGCACCATTATCCTTCAGGCGGCTCACAAACGCTATCTAATGCCAGATTGTGATATCATGGTACATTTTGGCGACCTGACTCTCAGCGGGCATCAGGTGTCCGTAGAGTCCGGTACAAAGTACTATGTAAAGGTCAAGAACCAGATGATTGATATTTATACGGACAAATGTATGGAAGGTAAGTTCTTCAAAGAAAGATCATATACTCGATCTAAGATAAAATCCTACATCAAAAGAAAACTGGAATCTAATGTTGATTGGTACATGACGCCAGAAGAAGCTGTAGATTTTGGTTTCGCAGATAAAGTTCTAACTAGAACAGAATACCTAAATGTCAGAGAGATTAAGAAAAGAAATAATCGAGGAACTAAATGATGCTTGGTTAAATATTGATGTACACAAAGATGATTTGATTACACCGTTAAGCATATTAGATACTGAAGATCCTCAAGAATTCTACAAAAAATTAACTTGGTTACTAACCCAGCCGGATTATTTTCCATTTTTATGTAAACACATATTCAAAGTAGATGTATTACCTTTTCAAGGATTAATTCTACAAGAACTTTGGAATCGAAAATTCCCCATGCTTATCGGCAGTCGAGGTATGGGGAAAACTTTTTTAATGAGCTTGTATTGTATGTTACGAGCATTATTAATGCCGGAACGTAAAGTTGTAGTTGTTGGTGCTGCTTTCCGTCAATCTAAGTATCTCCATGATTATATGGAGAACATGTGGAAAAACTCCGGAATATTGAGGGATTTATGCGACAGTAATAGCGGTCCACGAAGAGATGTGGATATGTGCCGCATGTTAATAAATGGCAGTCAAATTGTGGCACTACCAATTGGCGATGGTAGCAAAATTAGAGGCCAAAGAGCGAATGATATTATCAGCGACGAATTCGCATCTATGTCTAGAGAAATCTTTGAGAATGTTATTGCTGGTTTTGCCGCCGTTTCCGCTTCGCCTTCCGAAAATGTAAAAATAGAAGCAGCAAAACGGAAAGCAAAGCAGTTAGGAATTGATCCATCTCTTTTGACAGAACAAATTCAACAAGAGAATACTGGAAACCAGATTGTATTAGCAGGAACAGCATATTACGATTTTAACCATTTTGCAACGTATTGGAAAAGATGGAAATCCATTATCAAAAGCAAGGGCGATCCGCATAAGCTAAAAGAAATATTTGGTGAAGAAGATATACCAGATTCTTTTAATTGGAAAGATTACTCAATAATTAGAGTGCCGGTTGACCTGATTCCTAAAGGGTTCATGGACGACGCTCAGGTGGCGAGGTCAAAAGCTACGGTTCATAACGGTATCTATCTAATGGAGTTTGGGGCGTGTTTTTGTACAGATTCTTCAGGATTCTTCAAAAGGAGTTTAATTGAATCATGTGTCGGTAATGAGACTAAACCTATCAACATCGCCTCTGGAGGTCAAGTCTATTTTGATCCACTTTTAAAAGGAAATCCGGCAGGTCAATATATCATCGGCGTGGACCCTGCATCAGAAGTTGATAATTTTTCCATTACTGTTATAGAAGTACATGATGACCATAGACGAGTTGTGCATTGTTGGACCACCAATAGACAACAACACAAAGATAGGGTGAAAAAGGGTCTAACAAGAGAAGTGGACTTCTACTCATTCTGTGCCCGTAAGATACGCGATCTGATGGGTGCTTTCCCGACGATACATATTGCCTTAGATGCTCAAGGAGGCGGCATAGCGGTTGCTGAAGCCCTTCACGACCCTAAAAATCTACAGAAGGGTGAATTAGCTATTTGGCCGGTTATTGACGAGAAAAAAGAAAAAGATACAGATAATGAATCCGGTCTGCATATTCTAGAACTATGCCAGTTTGCTAAGTACGACTGGTTAGCCGAAGCCAATCATGGTTTACGAAAAGATTTTGAAGATAAAGTGCTTCTACTGCCAAGGTTTGATCCTATTACAATTGGACTGTCGATTGAGCAGGACAAGATGGCGAATAGAACTTATGACACTTTAGAAGATTGTGTTATGGAAATTGAGGAACTAAAGAATGAATTATGCATGATAGAAATCAGACAGACCGCTACAGGCAGGGAGCATTGGGATACTCCAGAAGTTAAAGTTGGTACTGGCCGTAAACAACGTATAAGAAAAGACCGTTATTCTTCATTATTGATGGCAAATATGGCGGCAAGACAGACTAGAGCAAGAAGAATCCAAGACGATTATGAAATTGTTGGTGGATTTGCAGAAATGTCTCAGGGCAAAGGTAGGCCAAAAGCAGATTTTATTGGCCCAGCTTGGATAACTTCGCAATTAAACAATCTTTATTGATTTTGGTGTACTATAATATGAATGGTATTACACTGTAATTAAATCAAGGTTACTACAATGTCCGAAGAAAAAAAGCTCTACATTGATTTAAACGACAAAGATGCACTGGAACAGGCAAGTGCAAATGTTGATAGTTATGATGGAGTTATGAATACAAGCGGTAGTTACAGAAGATCTTACCTCGATATCGAGGATGGAATTTCTGTTAGGACATCGTATCGCAAAGGCGACTACTACAGATTCCGTGCTGGTGAACAACCACCAACCCTTGAAAAAGAAATTATTGAGAGGTGTATGAATGCCTATGAAAAGGTCGGCATTATTAAAAATGTTGTTGATCTCATGGGCGATTTTGGTTCACAGGGCATCAGTCTTGTCCACACAGATAAAAATGCGCAAAAGTTTTATCGTCGATGGTGGGAAGAAGTGTCTGGATCAGAGAGATCAGAAAGATTTCTCAATACTTTATTCAGATGTGGCAATGTTGTTATTAAAAGACGATACGCCAAATTAAATAAAGCCACACAGAACAAAATGACCCGTGGTGAAGATGATGTCATTATTACCAAAGAAAACATCTCACGACGGCGGATTCCTTTTGTTTATGATTTTCTAAACCCAATAAACATTGATGTTGTTGGTGGTAGATCGGCGTTATTTACCGGCAACAAAAAATATAAAATGAAATTATCGACTTATATCAAAAAGTCATATGAAGCTAAAGAAATCCCAATTAATCAATTAAGTGACGAAATCCAAAAGGCTCTAAGAGATGGGCATAGTCATATTGACCTGAATTCTGACGACCTGATGGTTTATCACTATAAAAAGGATGATTGGCAATTATGGGCGCATCCCATGATTAACTCAATCCTTGATGATATCACCATGCTGGAAAAGATGAAGTTAGCAGATATGTCGGCACTTGATGGTGCCATCTCTAATATTCGTCTATGGCGATTGGGCGATTTTGAGAATAAAGTTCTACCAACAAAAGCAGCTATTGATAAGTTGCGCAATATTTTAGCAAGTAATGTTGGCGGCGGTACTATGGATTTAGTTTGGGGTCCGGAACTTGACTTCAAAGAAAGTAATACCCAGATATTTAAATTCCTTGGTACTGAGAAATACCAACCAGTACTGAACAGTATCTATGCCGGTTTGGGAATTCCACCTACTTTAACAGGTCTTGCTGGAAATGGCGGTGGATACACAAATAACTTTGTATCGCTAAAAACCCTAATTGAAAGATTGCAGTACGGTAGAAATCTTCTGCAAAAATTCTGGAACATTGAAATCAGAAAAGTCCAGAAAGCGATGGGTTTTGCTAAACCGGCGAAAATCCATTTTGATCACATGGTACTTTCTGACGAATCTGCTGAAAAAAGTCTATTAGTACAATTGGCTGATAGAGATCTTATTTCTACAGAAACGATTCGTGAGCGATTTGGTGAAATTGATGATATCGAAGATGCGCGAATTAAGGCAGAGCGAAGAACTAGAAAGTCCAATAAAGTGCCACCAAAAGCTGGACCTTATCATAACTCTCATATATCTGATGACTACAAGAAAATTGCCCTTAATAAAGATCAGATAACAATTGATCAGGTTACAGATTTACAACCAAAACCTGAAGAACCCGCCCCATCAATTCCAGAACCAAGAATTCAGGAAGAAAATCCTAACACTTCTGAAAGGCCGGATGGTGGTAGACCCAAGAATGCATTTGATACACAACCCCGTAAACAAAAAGTTGTAAAACCATTAACGGGTCCAAGTACAGCGAATGTATTAATCTGGGCAACATCCGCACAGAAGGAAATAACTGATTTATTGCAACCTGCTTTATTAGCTCATTACGGTAAATCAAATGTAAGAAAGCTAACAAAACAGGAAGCTGAAGAACTAGAGCTATCTAAGTTTGTCGTACTTTCTAACCTAAAACCATTTACTGAGATAAATGAGGATATGATATTCAATATATTAAAAACAAATGCAAAAGTTGACACTCATATCTTAAATCAGGTTGAGCAATTTGTGAAAGATTTTGTGGACAAAAACTCTAAGACACCTTCAGTAGATGAGATGCGTCAAATCTACTGTTTGTCGTACTCATATGTAAAAAGTCCACTTGAGTAGAAAAATGGTGTATAAAAAATATGAGGTGATCATATGAAAATTCATAAGCAAGAAATCTTAGATGGTTTATCAGAAAAAATCGAGGCTAGTGCCAGTGTGTCGCTAGATGCTCAGATTCTGATTGATTCTGATTTGGACCATCCCTCCGAAGAAGAAATACAGAAAACACTAGCTGGTTATGGGCATTCCAACCCTGACCAAGTTGACCTGTATTACTTAAATGCTGTTTTGGTTTCTACTGGGTGGAATAAAAACGACGATGTATTTGCTGCTGAAGAAGCTTGGGCTGCTAGGGATACTCCTGTGGACAAGCAATTTAATTACATGCATGATGAGAGTGATATTATAGGCCACATTACTGGCAGCACTGTTGTTGACGCTAACGGCACTAAAATTGAAGCTGAAGAATTACCACCCGAAAAATTTGACATTATTACCTCAGCCGTTCTATATAAATCCTGGAGCGATCCAGAATTAAGAGAAAGGATGTCTCAGTTAGTTTCTGAGATAGAAGAAGGAAAATGGGCGGTTTCTATGGAATGTTTATTCTCAGATTTTGACTACTCAGTTGTTTCACCTGATGGTGAGATGAAGGTTGTAGCAAGAAATGATGAATCAGCATTCTTGACGAAACATCTCCGTGTTTATGGCGGGAAAGGAGAATACGAAGGATATAAAGTAGGAAGATTGCTCCGCAATATCGCTTTTTCTGGTAAAGGGTTGGTTAATAAACCAGCTAATCCACGAAGCATTATTCTTCAACCAGAAGAAGACCCATTCGATGATAACTTTACCAACTCTGTAAATGTAGAGGAGTTTAAAATGGCTGATGATCAGAAAGTCAAAAGTTCTGACATTGAAGTAGAAGCAGCGGTTGCTTCAGTCAATGATGAACTAGAGACGATCAAAGCTGATCATGAAGCGGTTGTTGACGGTCTTACCGCCACAATCGCTGAACGAGATGCTAAGATCACAGAACTAGAAGAGAGTGCTGCTGCACTAACTTCTGAACTGGAAGAAACCAAAGCTAAACTAGATGAGACTTCAACTCAGCTAGGTGAAACTAAGGCTACTATCCGCACTATGGTTCGTACAGCACAGGCTAAAGATGCTGGTATCGCAGACGATAAAGTCGAAGATACTCTCGCCAAGTTTGATGCTGTAGATGACGAAGCTTTTGCAGCTATGCTTGATCTTGTTAAGACTCAGGCACATGTTAGCTTAGAATCAGTCAACGACAATCCAGCTCCAGCACCTGCACCAGCAGCGGCTCCAGAGCCAGTTGTTGAAGAAATCGAAGCTGAAGAAGAAGTAGCTGAAGAAGAAATCGAAGAAGCAGTCGAAGAATCTGAAGCTGCTCTAATTGATGCTCCTGAACCAGTACAGAACGCTTTTGCTTCTGCCGCTGAGTTTTTCAGAACTTCTGTTCTAAACACCACTAAAAATCTCAAGTAGGAGAAGTTATAATGGCACTTAAAGGTGATCGAGATGTCCTCCAGACCGACATTAGCTACTTTCTAAACGAAACTGCTGAAAAAGGTCAAGTTGTTTCTATTAGTACTCAGGGTTCTGGTGCTGCTATGGATAATAGCTCTGCACTAGCAACTGTAGCCGCTGAAGCTTCTGGTGCAACGCCACTTGGTGTTATTCTAAATGATGTTGTTAACATCGACCAGACTCGTCAACACATTAACTGGCACAAAGACGAAGTACAGCAAGGTGGTAAAATTACTATCCTCACTAAGGGTACAGTCGTTACAGATCAGATCAGTGGTACGCCGACTGCTGGTCAGACAGCCTACTGTGCTGATTCTGGTCTAATTTCTGGTACTCAAGATGGTACAGCACTAGCTATTGGTCGTTTCCTTTCAACGAAGGATGCTGATGGTTACGCTAAAGTTTCCATCAACCTTCCATAAATAATAAAAGATAGGAGAATATAAATGTCTTTTACACAGAAGCCCAGTCCTGAATTTATCGACCTTCTCAAGAAGGCCGGTAGCGCTGATAAAGCAGAAGCTCTAGTAGCACAGCATGAACTCGCTAAAGCTATCGAACTTCCGCTACGCGAAGGCGTTCTCGTTGGCGATATTGCTGGCGGTATCTTTGAACGCATCACAATGGAACCCGGAACTTCTACTGAGTTCCCACTAGATCTCCTGTCACCTGGTCAGGAAGACGAATTCATTGCCTACACTAATCCTGGTAATGGTCGTATTCCAGAGCGAACAGTTGAAGGCGATTATGTAATGATTCCTACGTATAGCGTCACAAACGCTATCGACATGCTTCTTCGCTATGTCCGAGAAGCTCGTTGGGACGTTGTCTCTCGTGCTGCTCGTGTCCTAGAAGCTGGTTTCGTTAAGAAGATGAACGATGATGGTTGGCACACGATCCTCGCTGCTGGCGTTGACCGTAACATCCTTGTTTTCGATACAGATGCTGCTGCTGGTCAGTTTACTAAGCGACAGATTTCTCTCATGAAGTCCGTCATGCGACGTAATGCTGGTGGTAACAGTGCTTCTCTTAGTCGTGGACAAATGACTGATCTCTATCTATCACCTGAAGGTCTCGAAGACATTCGAAACTGGGGTGTTGATCAGGCTGATGAAACAACCCGTCGTGAGATTTATCTGTCCGCTGATGATGGTGGTGCTATCACCAGAATCTTTGGTGTTAATCTCCACGCCCTCGATGAACTTGGTCAGAGTCAAGAATACCAGAATTACTTCACAAGTAATCTTTCTGGTTCACTTGGCCCATCAAGTGATGTCGAACTTGTTGTTGGTCTTGACCTTGCTGCTAATGACAGCTTCGTCATGCCCGTCAAGCAGGAAGTTACCGTTTTCGAAGACGAAGCACTGCATCGTCACCAAAAGATGGGCTTCTACGGTTTCGCAGAAATCGGCTTTGGTGTTCTAGATTCACGACGAGTTCTACTCGGCTCCTTCTAAACATCGTGGCTGTATAATATTAGGGAGGTGGCAGAAATGCCGCCTCCCTTTTATTTTGGTGTAATATAAATTGGAGGAACTTTATGAATTACAGTGTTTTATCAAATGAAATAAATAATGACCCACTAGGGGTAGGTTATGCGTCTATGGATGCATATCAGATTCGTGATTCTATCAATGGAAAAACTAGATCTTCCTATAAAGTATTGACATCAAATGACTTGCTGAGATGGTCTGGAATAAACGGTAGATACATAAAAGTAAAAAATGCCGCAGATAATACAAGTTTATCGAATGAAATAAGATCAGCAGCTTTTGCCGCCGTAGTTATGGTAGAAAGAGATAATACGTTATTTGACTATAATGACACCAATTCACAAAATATATTTAATGTTCTAGTCAGTAACGATATAATATCTGAAGAAGATAAAGATGATTTGATTTCTACTTTAACAGAAAATGTGAGTAGAGCACAAGAATTAGGCTTGCCGCAATTGAGGAAAAAACATGTAGAAAGAGCACAAAATGGCAGTTAGTAAATCTGGACAACAGGTTACATTTTCATCAGCGAATTCCGTAGCAGTTTCTGCGGATAGTCAAACTACTAGTGATGCTATAACCTTATCAAGCAATAGTGTCGCTGCCCAAATTACGCTAAAGTCGGACCATTCTGGATCTCCGTCATCAGGTGATACCGTAGATTTTTACATTTTATACTCAACCGGTGATCCAGATGGTGCGACAACTGATGAATTTGATACGTCTGGTCATGGTTTACATCTGGCAATTTTAGATTTAAATGTAGAAGATCCGGCGCAAAAAACTGTAGATATTCCAGTGAGCGCAAAATCTTTCAAAATTTATGTAGATAATAATAGTTCTGGCTCATCAATTACCTGTTCAGCAGAAATATACGAAACAGTAGTTTCTTAGGAGTAATCTTATGTCCGCAATGACTAATTATTTTGAATCTGGTATTCTCAACCAGGTCTTTAGAGGTATTTCTTTAACATTACCATCTACTGGTGTCTATATTGGATTAACATCTGATTCACCATCAGAAGGTACTCCTGCCGCTAATGAGCTTAGTGGGAATGGATACGCTAGAGTACATGTACCAACCGGTAATTTCAATGCGCCTACTGCTGATGGTAATGGTCATAAAGTAGAAAATAATACAGCTATTGATTTTCCAACAGCTACTGGTGGTGACTGGGGTTATGCTAGTGGTGTTATTATCGCAGATGCATTATCTGGTGGAAATGTATTAATGAAGGGTGATTTGACAACACCAAGAAATATTCTTGAAGGTGACACTTTTAGATTTAGTTCTACCGATCTGGATGTCAAATTTGACTAATTCCAGTTTTTTAATATTGGGGTAGCATACTTTGTATCTACCCCTATTTTTTTAGGCTGGTAATATGTTTGGTTTTTACAGCTTTAGTGAAAATCCGTTTTCTTCTCCATCAGTAGTTTCTGCTGGTGAAGTTAAGACTGGTGTAGCTGTATTAAATGCTTCTGGTGCAATAACGGCAAATGGTTCTACTAATCTTCTTGGTTCGTTAAGTATTGAAAATAGCGGCAGTATTGAATGTATTGGCAGCGTAATAATACCGGGACAAAGTCTGCTACAAGGTTCTGGCAATTTAACTTCTAACCTATCTCGTATCCCCGTTGTCTTAGAAGGTGTAGGAAGCTTATCTTCTTCCGGTAATTTTGATTCAAATGGAACAATTATACATGGTGCAATTGCGACACCAAACGTCAGCGGTGAATTAACTTCTGATATACATGTGATTCATCGTGGGTTTGCAACATTAGAAGCTTCTGCATCACTAGGTGTTAGCGAGTCAGTTGAGCTTGATGGAGCTAGTTTATTATTAGATGCTGGAACCGTTACGGCAAACGGCACTCTGTTAACCCCTATTGCTTCTTCACTTGAAGCTTCTGGTGAATTATCATCAGAGGTATCTTTAATACGATCTTCTGAAGCTACTATAATTGGTTCTGGAACTATAAGTTCAAATGGAACAGCTTTAGTTCCTCTTAATTCTTCTATAGAATCCAGCGGTGAATTAACTTCTGATATACATGTGATTCATCGTGGGTTTGCAACATTAGAAGCTTCTGGATCACTAGGTGTTAGCGAGTCAGTTGAGCTTAATGGAACCAGTTTACTGTTAGATGCTGGAACCGTTACTGCAAACGGCACATTATTAGTTCCTATTGATGCTTCACTTGAAGCTTCTGGTGAACTATCTTCTATTGGATCATCAGCTAAATCCAGTGCATCTCTTTTGGTTGATTCTGGTACAGTAAGTGCCAAAGGCACTTTGTATGGTTCTATAAAGTCTTCAATAGAATCCAGCGGTGAATTAACTTCTGATATACATGTCGTTCATGGTGGTATATCTGAACTTGCAGCATCTGGTACTTTAGGCGTTAACGAATCAGTTGAGCTTAATGGAACCAGTTTACTGTTAGATGCTGGTACAGTATCAGCTAAGGGCACACTGTTAAGTGTTTCCACTAGTTCTACAGAAGCTTCTGGTATAATAACTGCTGATCCAAGTCTTATCATACCACATGATAGTTCATTATCTGGATCTGGTATTGTAACTGGAATATCCAGTAGTATAAAAGTATCTGCTACTGATATATCTTCAAGTGGAACCACGACAAATAACGGAACATTAATACTTGGTCCATTACATTCAATTGAATCATCTGGAACTGTTGATCCTAATGGCAGCAACTTAATTGCTGGTAAAACATCGTTGACATCTCCGGGTGTGACGATTGTTGATGGAACATTCAATCCCGGTGAGCTAACTGCATCTTTGTCAGCATCTAGTTCTATAACCGCACAAATAGGATTAGATCTTGAAAGTCAAGCTATTGTCGGAAATACTGCAAAAGAATTCCTTAAGAAAACTAGCAGGCCGAATTATAAACCGGCGTTACCTAAATTATCTAATAAAGATATAGTGGTAGACTTTCCATTCCATGAAGGTGCGGGAAATCTGCGAAGCGTTTCATCTAGGCGACAAACTGGTAACATAGGAAATCTCTCTTGGGGTAGAGTAGACGGAAGACAATCTTTAACTTCTACTGGAACATACTATTCTAATAACAGGATTTCTTTTGATACTGCTGGAGTTTCTTTAACAAGATCTACTATAGTTATTTCTTTTAAGCCAACATCTATAAGTTCTAATCACTTTTTGTTTAATCTTAGAGGTACTGCCAATAATAATAATGAAATAGATTGTTACATTACATCAAATCAAAAAATTAATATTGATATCTATAATGGAACATCCAAACAAACCATCACCACCGCTGTTGTAAATTTAAATGAGTGGAATACTTTGGTTTTAACTTGGGATAATAATTTAAAAGCTTATTTGAATGGTTCTGATCCAGTAACTTTAGGTAGTTTTGTTGAACCCGCAGTATTGGGTAGCACTTTTTATATTGCTGGTAGAACTGAAGATAATTTTGGCTTTATTGGTTCTATTGATCATTTTAGGCTATACAATAAACAAATTTCTGACATTGAAGCAAAACAATTACATAAAAACATATATAAAGACTACTCTCTAGATTACATAATTCCAAATCACTATGAAATGACCAGAGTGACCAGTGCTGGTAGCCTGATGAAAAATTCCGGAAGCAATATATCTGCATCTGGTCAGGTAATAAGTCGCGGATCGTTTATACTTGCTCAATTAAAAGCAGCATTTGGTGGATTGGCTGAAATTAATGCTAACGGGTTGTCAACACCTTTAGACATTTCATCCGCTTCTTTACAAGCTGCTGCCACAATTGCAGCAAATGGTATTTTACTTGGTGAGTTGGATATAGTACCATTCACCGTGTTTATCAATCAATTAGAGGACTATAATATAGATGTCTACAGAACTTTTGTCAAGGAGTTTAATGTAGCAAAATCCAAGACGATATCAGCATATATAGAGAAAACAAATATTACGGACATTAACATAGATAAAATTCTAGAAGCGAATCTAGAAAAATAAGGTGGAGTTATGGCACTAGTTTTCAAAGATAGGGTAAAACAAAAAACTACTACGGTAGGGTCTGGCGATTTAACCCTAATTGGTCTTGACGCTGATTTCCAATCGTTTTCACAAATAGGCGATGGCAATGACACATACTACACTATAACTTCTCAAAATGAATGGGAAGTTGGTGTTGGAACTTATAATCCTTCTGGAGTTTCATCTTCATGGGTGCAGCTAGGTTCTGATATAGACGGTGAAGCGGCTTATGATTATAGTGGGTATAGCGTGTCGTTGAGTAGTGATGGTACTATCGTGGCGATTGGGGCGTATGGTAATGATGGTACAGGTGCTTCTGCTGGCCATGTTAGAGTTTATGAAATATCTGATCAAGT
>Ga0070746_10001036_pt1 | contig 16627 bp, 17 predicted proteins | sample VirMetDEL_Mar_21_FD_77016 | JGI IMG/M metagenome (GOLD analysis project Ga0070746, IMG submission 77016) | Aqueous microbial communities from the Delaware River and Bay under freshwater to marine salinity gradient to study organic matter... | ecosystem: Environmental > Aquatic > Marine >... | reverse complement strand
GCGCGCACCGGTTTTGTGGTCAGCGTCTTGATGCACGAGGCGAGCGTGAGCGCCAGCGACAGGCCCATCATGCCGACCATGGCCACCGAGGGAGATGCGGTGCACGTTCCGTCCATCGGGGGCACATCAAAGCCCGGATAGTCACCGGACGTGTCGTCCATGCCCGGTTTGGACGTGCTTCGGGTCGGCCTAATAAGTGGCGCGGGATCTGGGCACTGCAGATTCGGATTCTGGAAACGTATAAGAGCCGCAGCTTGAGCAAAACACTTTCAAATCGGGCACAACCCGGCCCTGCTGATGGCCGCTGCACCCCCGCCACGGATTTATCCCCCGTGGCAAACCAAGTGCGTGCCTCACGGTACGACGTTCAAGGGCGCGCACTGCCTTCTCTTTACGCAGCCTGTGCACCGCGAGGCCGAGTTTGCGGATACGCACGGAGAATGCACTCCTGGGCCCGCGTGGATGGCGTTCTTTACCTTTTGCATGGAGGCACTCCGGCGAATCCAGTGCCCCGAGACGCGGCACACGACGTTGCTGGTGGAGCAGGTGGTCGACGAGGAAACGTTTCGGGATGCTCTTGCGCGCGGAAAATACGAAGTGACGCCGGCCCGGCCCCCACGGGCGTGGCGCTTCTGGGTCATCTTCAAGACGGTTGATTCGTACGTTCAGTTTGCCACCACCTTTGAGCAGATGCTCGAGGAGGGCGCAATTGCGTCGAAGAAGTGGCAGGGCACTCGGAAGGGCGGTCCGCCCAGGGTGGATCCGGCGTCGTGGGTCTCCGTCTCGGGGTCTGACGACATCATCCGCGGTCTGCAGCACACTTGCGACATCCCTGGTGGCGCCAGCAGCGTTGCGCTCGACCCGACAGCCGAAACTAGGGCGAAGAACCACATTTTCAACCTCCAGTCGCCCGAGCTGCTGCATGTCAGTGGGGCGTGCTCTGCTCAGACGGGGCGGTCGTACATCGATCGGCCCACCAACCAACCCGGCATGTTTGATGCGGGGGATGACGACTCGGGTCCGTCGCTGACCCTCCGGGTACCCTACTCGAGGACCGGCGACGGGCGCATCAACCCGTTGCTCGCGCAGTATTCCTCTGTGCCATGGGGCCGGAGGACGGACAATTTCAGCCGGATGGTCTACCTTGGCACTGCGACGCCCGCCCGCCTTCTGGAGAAGCATCTCCTCAATCGGGCCACTGGACCTGACCAGGCCGCCCTCATCCGCAAGCACGCGGACAGCAACACGCTCGACGAGTACCTCGCGATCACTCCGGATGTCAACGACCCGCGCGATGCGGGCATTGTTATCGGCGACTCGGATTCGGGCGGCGCTGTGCTGTCCCGCTCAGCTGCCATGGCACCCGAGTTTGCACAGAACGAGGAGTCGGCATCTTCCCGCATGCGGGCCCTCCGCATCAGTACCGAGCCACTGGCGGACCAGGTCGAGCTGGATGCTCATGTCACGCCTTATGTGGCCAAGCTGCAGGGTCCCATTCGCTTTCTGAAAGATGCCGCGGTCCACGATGCCATCCCATCCAGCTACCATGCCCTGGCGACTGCTGCAGCCGCGGCAGCGCGGAGTCCTGCCACCGACGCAACCAAGTGGGCCGGTGCGTTCTTTGACGACTGCCAGACCACGTCCGATTTGATGAGGCGGCTGTCGGTTGCGCTCGAACGGTACGCCGGGCTGCACGTGGCTCAGGTGACTGTGTGCAACTGGGTCATCCTGGCAATCATGGCTCCGCTGCTCGGGCCGGCCCCCCGGGCGCACACCGCGCTGGTCGGACAGCCTGCGGCCGGAAAGAGCTGGACGACGGACGTCCTGCGGAAGATCCTGCCAATAATGTTTTCGTCAGTCGACTACACGTCGCTGAAGGCAACTCTGGTGGACACTCTCGGATGCCGCAAGATCCAGGTGACGGACGAGATTGCCAAATCCGAACGGGTGAGCGGCGAGAAGACGCGACTGTCGAGCGGCGAGGAGCGCGGCATCAGGGCCACCGTGGTGACGGATGCAAACGGGAACAGCAGGGTCGCCTCGACCGAGTTTGTATCCATATGGAACAACACTCAGCTCCAGTGCGGGAACCAGCCACCTCGCGGCGACACGCCAATCGACACGCTGGCACTGCAATCGCGGCAGCAGGTGATTCACTGCGCCAACCCCAAGGGGTTTGCATCCGGGACGCCGAGGCTCCACGACCAAGTCCTGCTGGCCATCCGGATGTTCCTGACCGGGGCTCCGATGCAGGTTGGCTACATCTGGGCTGCCGGCTGCCCCGTCGCGTCCTCCGATATGATGGAGGCGAGTCCCATGGCGCGCCGTCCCCAACCCGCGCCCGCTCACTCCCTGCCAGGTGCTGCAGGCGTACCGCCGGGTCAAGGGCATGGCGCCGATTCCCGCGCGCGAACTGTCCCGCCTGCGTGCTGCTGCCATTGGAGCCATGTCGCTTCGGATGGGCATCGAGACGCGGGGGATGGAGGGCATTGCCACCGACGAATACATTGTCCGCAACGCCTACGTCCGGACCGAGGACATTGTCATTGCTCTGCAGACCATGGTGCTCCCCACGCGGCCTGGGGTGGCCCGCCCAGTCTGACCCGCCACAGGACGCCGTTGCGCAGTCGCACGCGGGCACCATCGTGCTCAAGGCACTGAAGAACATGGTCAATGTGAACGTTGAGCGCGATGCAGACGGGAACATCACTGGCGCAGCGGTGGAAACCGACAACAAGGGCGAGCGGGCCATCCTTACACAGGCGATGACTCCAAAGTGGTTTGACCGTCTTGTCGCGACCGTGTGTGCGATTGCCAAGCGGGACGACCGTGAAATGGTCCGCCTCGGCCAGCGCCCAGCCACGCACCGGTCGCCACTCACTGCGTGCGCAGGTTCCGGCTGACGATGTTCTTCGGCGACAGCTGCAGGAAGCTACGAGCGGCGCCAGGCCCATCGTTCTCGAGTGCATCAAGGGCGAATCGAGACCGGCGCTCGGGATTGACCTGAAGCAGGTTGGACCGATCTACACCAAGACCGAGGCTGCCATGATCAAGTTCCTACACGCCGTCTGCAAGACGCTTGCGTACACGGCCGTTCGGTACCCGGACGAGAATCACGTCATCCTCGGGTCGTCCATCATTGAGGACATGCGACAGCCGCATCCCACGTGCCGCAAATGGGGCCCCAAGGTCGAGAAGATGTGGACCCGAGCGATCAAGAGCCTCGACGAAACGGACGTCCAGTTGTCTGTGGCGCGCCTGATTGCATCGGGGGATATTGTTTTTGACTGCGTGATCGAGTGCAAGTACGTCAGGTCGGCAGAGGGCGGGCGTCCATCCAAGCTGAAACCGGGATTCGACGTCGAGTCGGCAGGGGTGATCAAGCGGAATCAGGCTGCGGTCGTCCGTCTCCCTGCGTCTGCTTCAGCGGACAAAGAGTCGCTGACCAAAGAATTTGCGGCCGACACGGACCCCGCCCTAGAAGGCCGCACCTTCCAAGGCATGGCACAGATGTACGGCCAGAGTGTTGCAGAGTCGGCCCGGTCTGGAACCTTTACCGTGAGGCACGATGCATCGAAGCGCCGGGTGCGGCTTCCAGACAGGAACTACATCCCACCGGACGAGAACGACCTTCCTACGGCGCCCGGCGGAAGTGCGTCAATTTTCGACGGCAGCAGTCCGTACGTGGATGCGACAACCGCCAACGAGCGGGCCAGGCGGTGCCATCTCATGCGGATCTTTCCCAACTTCTCGTTCGCCCCCCTTCCGACCACTGCCGGCACCAAGCGTCGGTCCACCCAGTCCGAGGAGGACGGCCCGCCGGTTGCTCCCAAGGCAGCACGCCGCGACGCCGGCCCGGCACAACCCGCCGTGGACCCCGAAAGCGACATCGAGTCCGAGCTTGACTGGGCTGAGCGCCTGCCGTCTGGAGACGAGGATAGCATGCATGCAGAATAGACGCTATAACCGCACCCCCATTCCCACTTCAGTTGACCCATGGCGCTGGTTCCCTTTGTTGCGACTTTGCTGGCCTGCGCCGACCACACCTCGATCCATGTCACGCGCAGGGCGTGTGCATTCGGTGACATTCTCCGCCGCCGCTCTGCCCACCGGGTGCTGATGCCGCCGCGCAGGGTCGTATCAAATGTTTCAGGCCAGTGTAGAGGCCGCCGTGGAGGCCCTCGGATGCGGTCCTAAGTGCATGTCGTGCAATGCGGCAAGTGTCGACGACTGCACACGGTTCGCCATCCTGGCGGCCTACGCAGAAGAGGCGGGCGACCCGGCAATGGACAGGCTGCACCTTGCCCTGGCCACCTGCGTTCTTCCAGACGGCGCCACCGTTCCAGCGGCCGACATTCTGCGCCAGATCAAAGACGAGCCCGAGATGCCGTGCTCCAACTCGTCCGACGTATCGGGAGACTCGATGGCCGCGGCCGTCACGCTCATCGGGTTCTCGCTCTTTGTGCTCATCAACACGGTCCTGTCGCTCGAAGAAAGTCGGTGACCGCAGGCGCGTGCCGCCGGCCCCGTATAATGGACTGCAGGCTGTGCAATTTAAACTGATATGGACCCCCAACCCGCGCAGTGCCAGCTGATGGAAGCTGTTGGCCGTGTGCTGGCACCGCGGTGCCTGTTTCCCGATACTGCTCCTACGACGACGCCAAAGCCCACCCCCGCCACCGCCGGAGGCGTCAAGCCCCCGCGAAGGTCTTCGAGGCCGTCACGCCCACCCCAACGCTACGTGGCCGTCTGAGGGGTAGACAAAGCCAAAGATGATGCACCACATCTCCAGCGGCAGTCGTGGGAGTTGGCACAGGGGCGACTCTGCGGCCTCTATGGCCGCCCTGATGCGCTCCTGCTCTCCTTCGGGAAACAGTCGGTGCGTCGTGCTATTCCATCGCATGGGCGCCACTGCGAGCCACAGAAGATGCCTGTGATCTGGGGCAACAGTGCTGCGGATGCTGTTGAACTCGGTCCGCGAGATGCGATGCCCCGTCTTGATGGCCCTCTCCAGTCGTTCTGGGTGGATTCTCGCGAGCAGCGCCAGGCCCGACTCTGGTCGGGGGTCCGAGACGGCAAACACAGTCTCGGGCGTCTTTTTCAGGCGGGTGTTGGCCATCGCGTCGGCAACAGTCCTTTTCCCCTTTGTAAAGGGGTAGCCGTGTGCGAGAAGCGTGCTCACGAGGGGCACCGGGAACGCCCCCGACGCCGCCTGTGCGGTCACGGCCCCGAGCATCTTGCGCATGTCTTTGGCTGCGACCTTCTGCATCGCAACGACCCTGTCGGCCGTCATGACGGACAGCACTGCTTCGAATGCCGGTTGCTGCGACGGATGTTTCCAGCACGAAAGCAGCCCGCTCTGCGAAATCATGTACGCCAGGTACTTCAGGTCGTTCTGTGTCATTCCGGCCATCACGGCCAGGGCCCTGGCCGAGTCGTCGAACTGGTTGGCAAGAAGGTGCCGAAGCACCACCGGTTTGCTGATTGTTCCAGAGTTTGCGTCGAGCGTCGCCGCAATTCCCGCCACGCCCACTCTGGCCGCCTCGGAACAGTTGAGCCACGGCGTGCGCCCGAGGCCCGGAGCGCCCGGAGCTGCCGCTGCAATCAGCGTGACGTTCCGATTGTGTGCCACTCTGCCGGCAAACAGTCGCGCGTGCTCTGCTCCATTCGAAGCACAGATGCACTGGAGAGACGCGGTTTTGACGAGGTTGGCCACCACTGCCATCTTTTCTCGGTCAGACCCGTCCCAGTCGGCAAAGATTCCCATTGCAAACTGATCAATCTGGCCCGACTCGGTCCGCGCAGCAATGGCCTCGACATCGGCGACAGAGACGTCGGGGCGGTTGATCATCACCCGCAGGACATCAATCGCCCTGAGCGCATGCACGCCATCGACGAGCTGCATGATCGAGCCCACTGGCACATCCCCAAGGTCCTCTGCCCGTACCCACTGGGGCACCCATCCGGGGCTACACCCTCCGAGCGCAATAAACTGGGAAATGTCTTGGTCGTGCGAGGCGAGGATGCGGCGGGTTTCGGCAACAACGTCGGGCCACCCTTCTTGCAGTCCGTCCTTCAGGTACCGACGCAGCAGCGACCTCGGCATCGCAAGCCCCTGGCGCAGGAGCTTTCCGAGGACCGCTTTCTCAGATCCGAGTGTGCGCTTCGATTGGAACATGATTTCTGCCACAATTCCAGATCCGATTTGCTCTGCAGGCTGGGTTTTGAAATATGACTGCCGGCTCTGCCGAATTTGTCGACTTTGTCGGTCGAGTCCAGGCTGCCCTCTCCCCCACGTCGGGCGCCGAGGGCAAGGTCGACGAAGAGTACATTCGGCAGGTTCGCGCAGAGCGGGACCGGAATATCACTTCGGACGCCCTCTTGGTCATGAGCAATGGCGGAACCCGACCCCTGGACCTCCCAGGGCACAACATCTGCACCGCCGACCACAACGCCAGCCAGCTTAAATGGAACGACCCTGAAAAGCCGTCGGGCAGGCGCCCCTGTGTCAATGGCGACGAATGCGTAGTCACCGGCACTTCGGGCGTTCTTGGCACCAGCATGCCGCCCCTGCCGGAATTTCTGAACCCGACGCAAAAGGCCGCACACGACGCGACCGGGGCGCTTCCCGCTTCGCAGGGCCGGTGTCTCCTGTGCATGCGGAGGGACAATGCCTTGGCAGTCGATCTGCATACTGCCGGCGCGGCGCAGTCGTGCATCGTCGCTCCCGTGACCAACCCGGTCAACACCATCGGGGGATACAGGCTCGAGTGCACCACGTCCGTCTACGGAAACGCCATCTCTGGCGGGCCCGTGGTGCGCCACTACTCGGGCGCCGAAAAGATGCTGACACTCGAGGTGAACCAGCAGGGGCACTGGCGCATCAACGAAGAAAGGCTACTTTGGTGCCACCCAAAATGCTAGCGCAGGCGTTCCGGTCGGAGCAGCCGCCACATTGCCAACCGTACTCGGTGGCCGTGGCGGCGTCCCGATTAGCCTGCGCTGAACCCACGGAACATCGCGCCATCTACCAGACCCCCATATGGCGCATCGACGACGACCTCAACCCCCGGGCCACGCTCTTCGACTCGGCTATTCGTCTTCATATGAGGGCGTCCCATGTGCCCAAATCACTCCTTCCCGAGCTCAGCCTTCTCATCGACGCCACGCTCGCAACGTGCGTCTGGATCGACTCGGGCTCGGGTCGCAATCGGATCGACGCCATCTACTCTGCAGGTCCGCTCCGCCCGTTTCTTCCCACGCAGCCCAGATCCCACTGACCCGCGCACACAGGTATGGCGCCAGAACAGGTGGACCCGGCTACGCTCCACGGCTACTTCTCGGGCACACTGGCACACACCAGCATCATCGCCGGGGCCATTTCCGGCGTCGGCCCGCCAAAGGGTCTTCGTGAAACGTGGCAGCTCATCCAAAAGGCCATGTGCCCCGACACCAAATCAGTCAGGTACGTCGGCGACCTCTGTGCCAAGTCCATCGCGCAGCACGAGCTCATGGGCCGCATCGTGACGACCGTCGTGCACGGGGGTCTCCCGGGCTCGAGCCATCTGGCGCATCCTCAATTCCGCATCGACAACTGGGGCCGGCCGGGCGACATTGCGGCCCTCGTCGTCCGGAGGCTGACCAAACGCGGCATCCTGCTCGCCGTCTGCGAATTTGTTGCCAAGATTCCCTGCCATGTCACCAGAGCCATCGTGCCGGTAACATTCACTGGAAGCGTGGCGGCCGCGGTATTTTCCCCTCGGTCTCGGGCTGCAAAGCTGGTCGCCACTCCGCGCGAAGCCCTCCGGATCGACCCTCCCCTGTCTCTCGGGACCCCCGTGCCGATCCTGGCAAAGGCAGACCCCCAAGAGGCCGCCGATGCCTTTGTGCGAATGGCGACTCCGTTCAGCACCGCAGCCCCGCGGAACGCCATTGAGATGGCCGCCCTTCAACTCGCCGCCGCTCGGTCCAGGAGCATGAGGATCTTGCCCGCTCACCCGTCCGTCCGGAAGTACCAGATGGATCGCTTCGGCGAAATCCTCGTTCCGCTTTGTCAGGCGTGTCGCACCCTCCTGGTGCCGACGGGCAGCCGCAGCAAGACGCGCCGTGTGGCTCCCGTCATGCTCGGAGGAGGCTCCCTCGTCTGCTCGGGGTGCAACTCGCGCGCCATCGCCAGAATCAACATGGCGGGCCTCGTGGCACGCATCGACCGGGGCGGCAAAGAGGACGTCCTGTGCCCGTGCAGCGAATGCGGCGTTCTCGGACCCATCGGCGGAGTCAGGGGACTGCTGCCGTACTGCGCCCGCCATGCAGCCGTCGAGGACATTGAACCCGAGGCGCACTGTGCCATCTGCCGCAGTCGCATACATGGGGACGGCGTCAAGTACGTCGAAGTCGCCTCAAAGAGGTACGAGTGCATCTGCTCGGCATGCCAAACAGTGTTTCCGGTGCGCACTGCCCCGTCCCGCCGGGGCGCGCATCCGCTGACCGTCCGCACAGGCGATGAGATGGACGGAGGCCGAATTCAGAGCGCTTCGTCAGTAGAGGAGCAGAGCGCCGCCCTCCGCGCCTACGTCAAGGACGTGTGGACGTGCAAGGGCGTGGCCATCCAGGCGACCGGCCGTCGCTGCTTCACGGTGCGACCCCCGCGTGGCACCTTGCCCCGCCCCGGCTGACTGTGGCAACAGGTGGCGCTGCCCCAGGTGACTCTAATCCGGAACCCGGCCCGACACCAGGCGCCACTGACCCGCATCGCAGGAGATGCAGAACTTTGACGAGTTTGTGGCCGGGATCCGCATGCGGGGCGGTGCCGTGGACCTGGCGCTCTCTACCGACAGCATGCGGTGCACCATCTGGTGTGCCAACGCCATGCCCAAGCGCGAGGGACCCGCCGAGCCAGCCCCTGCCCCAGCAACCGGGACGCCCCTGATGGCCGTGGCCGCCGTCGGACTGGCCGGCGTAGCATTCGCGGCGGCACAGCTGCTGCACGTATAACCGAGCGGTACCACTCATTACACCAGACCATGCGTTTTGCAGACGCGTCCCTGTGGGCGCTGGCCACCCTGGTGGTTGCCATCTTTTCCCTCTTCGACGCAGTCCGGACCCGCAGCTACGCAGACGCCTCGTTCGTCATGACGGCCTCGCTGCTGTACTTCAACGCCGTCTGGATCGGCACGACGTACCTCGGCATCGGGGCGACCTCCGCGGGAGGAATCCGAAACCTGAGATCCCTCCTCGCCGTTTCTATTTTTGTTGGACTCGTCTCGTGGTACAAAACCGATATCCGGCTGGCCATAACCTCTGTGGCCGGGTTGGTCCTTTCGTGGGCATTTGGCGCGCGCTCGCCCCCAGTCCTCCTCATCGTGAGCCAGTCGGTCGGCGCGCTTGTTCGATGACATACCGCATCGAGGGCATCCGCTTCTACGGCCCGGGCGGTGTGGACGCCGGCCCCGTCACGCCACTCGACCCCAGGCTCCGGGTGCCGCACCACGTGTTCTATGACAAGTTTGGGTCCCACTGTGAAGTCAGCGCGCCCGAATTCCATAAGCTGCTGTGGGCGGTCCGGGTCGATCGTCGCGGGGCCATCACGCACGTCGGGCCCTTTGTCTACGTCGACCGGCTGCAGAGGCGCGGGCTCGCTCCCAAGTTCGCGGCGGCAAAGTCCAGGGCGCTGGCATCCCCGAGTCTGGCCAACCGAGCCGCATCCGGCCATTCGGGGGCGAAGCGCGCACGGACCAGGGCCATCGACTGCCCACACGCAGACCCGGAGGACCCCCCATGCGCCGCCTGTGAGAGTCGCCACTTTGGATTCCGTTCTGTTGTGGAAGTGCGCAGGTGGAGCGAGGCTGGGCGCATCTGCATCCAAGACCTCGACCGCGGCGTCATGAACATCATCGGGTTCTTCAGGCTCGAGGCACTCGGACTCCCCACCTCTGGTCCGGGGGTCAGCCTCCGGGCATCGGCATTCCAGCTGCTGTCCCCAACCCAGCTCGCCCTGTCCGCAATCGACTCGGCCACGGTGGCGCACATCTCCGTCGCCTTTTGGACTTCCCGGAACAGCACCAACTTCAACCACCTCCAGCAGGCGCTCCTCTGTCTCGGTCGCATGCTGCCCGCCGAAACATGGAGGACGCTCATCGCCACTGGAGTCGCAGAGGTGGCCCCAAGAGTGCTCCGCAACTTTCCAAAGGGCGTCTCGCTCGCGCCGCCCGAGGGCGCATCCCGCTTCAGCCTGGTGGGCATCGACACAGACCCCGAGCTCGGACCCTGTCCCCACGTCACCGTCGTACTCCCAGACGTCCTCGCCACCATCAGGGCCCTCTCAAAGACGGTCGGCCGCGTCTTTGTGTCCATCGTCGAAAACGGCCACCAGACGGTCATCTCCGGCCGCCCCCGCATCGCCTTTCCAAGCACGTACGTCCCAAAGCCAGATGCCCCAGACGACACCGACACTGTCATCGCCGGCGCCGAAACGATGTCGTGGTCAACCATGGCGCAGGTGCTCACAACGGCGCCCCCCGATGGCCGCATCGTCTTTGAGGGATGCTACGTCGTCCCAGAGGCACTCCGCAGCGGCCAGGTGCCCTTTCTCCATCTCCTCGCGTTCCTAGTCCGCCTCGACTGCAAGTGCCCAGAGCCCGGAACACGGCACGCCATCTACGCCGGCCAGCCGCTGCGACCGCCCGGGATCGAGCCCAAGCGGGCAGCCAGCCTGTTCAAACGCATCCGCAAGCTCAGACCAGACTTTGAAAGGGGTCGTCTGGAGGAGATTGATGGGCACCTGGCGGCGCTGAAGACGGCGATGCCTCTTCTGAAGCGTGCAGTGGTTTCCGCATTTCCAGCAGCTCCGCCGTCGCAATCGGAGCCGGAAGTGTCCGAACCCCCGCCCGGATGACGGCAATGGCGACCGCAGCGCCCGCAGCCAAATAGATTCGCGCATCTCCTTTACTCGGATTTCCCACCACCGTCGTCGCCAGCAGCACAATGGTGGCCACCTGCGCGCGTCAGTCGGGTGGCGGGCCGTGTTCCGGGAATGCACTGACCATCGCAACGTCCAGCAGAATGTCGCGAGCACAGTCGGACGCGGACGAGGGCAGCCGGCCCTGACAGAATTCCGTCGCCACCGGCGCCAGCGCCAGCAGCAGGCACAGCTCGGCAGTCACCATCGCCGCCAGGCTCCACCCCACATCCCCCACGGCAGCCCAGCCCAGCAGAAGAAGCATCGCCAGAGCCCACGCCCCCAGCACGACCCATCCACTGGCCGTGGCCATGGCACCACCATAAGAGGCTATGCCGTCCATTGATATAGACACCCTCGGCCGATGCACATTTCGGGCCGGTGGTGCAACCCAGGCTCTCCCGGATTCGGCCTCGATGCCAAAGACGTCAATGGAGTCGCCGCCCGGCTCGTCGGTCCGTGCCCACTTCCGCATTGGCTGCGCCGACCGCACTCACCGCACCGACCGCAGGCAGGCCGCTCACCTACGAGCACACGGGCATCATCGAGGCCGCAGAGAAGGCCCTCACCGCCACAGGGGACATCAGGGCGGCCGACGTCGAGGCCCGGCTCGCAGCCAACACGGGCGCAGCGGCGCCCATCGGAAAGGTGGTGGCGGCCGATCGGCATGGGCGGTATCCGCTCCCCGCACACGCACGCCCGCCAGAGCCCGCTCTGATCCCGCCCGGAAGGTTTGTGGCCGCAATCGACGAGGGACTGCCCATGACGGCCGAAGCGGTTCGACAGCAGTACTTTGCCGTCAGCCTCACCCATGTGGGCGCCTCGAAGGAGCCGCTCGAGCTCAGCCTCACGACAGACCCCGCACGGCGGGACGCATGGATCAAGGCGCACTATAAGGGCCAGTCGACGCGGCTGTCACAGTTGCAACAGCTTCTTAAGATGGCCGACGAATCCGCCCCTGCCCCCAGCCCTCTCGAGGCTGCGCTCGCCTCGATCACCGACCCCGAGCAGCGTGCTGCCATCGAGGCACAGCTGCGCGCGTACGAGACCAAGTTTACGTCGCACGAGGAGAAGATTGCCGAGCTGTCGAAGCACGCGAGTACGGACGAGGAGATTGTGAGGCAGCTCGCCGCCGGTCTCGTCGCGCAGTTCCAGGACCAGGCCGCCCCCCTCGGGCACGCCGACCCGGACCAGGTTGGGCCCCGCCCGCCTCGCATCCCCGACCCGTTTTAATGTGCCCGCAAATCCAGGTGATGAAGAGCCCTTTTGCGATGCGCCAGCTTCTCGAGGTGTGCAGCCGGGGCTTTGCCGACCGCCGGGCCGCCGCATCCGGCGCTGGGGCCGCCATGGAGGTGTCGACGCCCGCACCGGTCGCAGTGCCCGAGGTGCCCGCCATTGCCGAGTCGTCGACGTCCGCCGAGGAGCCCCCGAACAAGCGGGCCCGCGGTCGCGATGGTGTCAGCTCGGAGGACGCCCTGCTCCGCGCCTTTCAGCGTCAGTTCGATTAACTTCACCACCACCACCGCCACACCCCCCCAAAGTAGCACAACGCCCCTCGTCGTGTAAATGAACTCTCACTACTACAGCCTACTGCCGCCACTCACCGCGGCAAAATTATGCCGGCTGAAGGGGCGTCAGTCGTGTTTGGGAGCCACTTGTCTTTACCACCAAAATCCCATATGGTATTGCGGGTGGATCTAAACCACGCCGTCGCTTCGGCATTAGTAGCCGTCACATTCCTCGTCGCACTGTTCCTCGCGGTGAGGATAAGCTTTCTCTGATCGACGGTCATGGCGTTCTGGGCCAGGGGACACGAGGCGAGAGTGGCGATGATTGCCGCGGCGTTTGCCGCCGAGACGTTCTTGTTCTGCTTCGCAGCACCCTCTTTGTGACCCATGGCCTTCCGAACTTCGATCCCCATGCCGGAATAGTCGCAGTTGCGGGTCATTCCGGTCACAACGGCGGTTACGAGCTCAAACTCATCATCGGGCATGGCCTTGTGTGCTTCGAGCCTGGCACTTGTGCTGAGCAGATCGAGTGAATCCTTCCCATCCTCATTCTCTCCACAGAGGCCCTCGGTTGCGTTCCATAGACACTCTGCGTCCCGACGGATCCCGGCTTGTTTTTTATCCACGACAGATATCGCCTGATTGATTGACTCGTCGGGGTACTCATTTTGGATCTGACCGAGCGAGTCAAGAACTGTTTGAATTTCCGCCCTGGTGTCATTGCTGTAGAAGCTGAGTTTCGGTTTGGCCCACTCGACAAAGCGGCCGCCAACGGCCGCACTCCAACGCTCGATAACGCTCCTGATCTTGCTCCGTTGGGCTTCCATCGCAGTTACTGCCTTGGGGTCACCAGACTGCACTCCGTTGATGACGTTTTCGATTCGCTGTATGTCCTCAGAATCTCCTGGGTACTCAGCCAAACCAGCTAGGCTCTTCAGGGCATCGACCGCAACCTTCAAGGGGGCAACCTGGATCTTGCCATTCACTTCCTTGATCTTGAGTTTGAGTCGTTCAAAATCAGTGTTCTTCGAATCCTTCACCAAATCGCCCAACTCTGCAACCTCTGCGGCAAACCGCACGAGAAGAAGGTCGCTGCGGTCGTAGAGTTCCTTGATCAGACCCACAACGTCAAGGAGTAAGGCTTCACGCTCGTCGTCTTGAATATTGGCCAGGGGGCCAGTGTCGTCAAGCATTGCATTCAGTGTAGCGCCGAGGTCGCCATAAACTCCGCTAACATTGAACCGACCATCTTTTCGTGCGGCCTCCATTTCCGCTTTCCAATCGGCGGGCGCCGGACGACTGCTCGGAGCCACACCGCCCCCACCCGCAGCCCCAGCCCGAGACGGAGGAGGACCCACAGCCCCAGCCACAGGCGTACCCGCAGTCGCAGTCGCACCAGCACCCCCAGCCGCAGCCGCAGCAGCATCCGCCGCTTTCTGGGCAGCAGCCGCCACGTTCACAATGTGGTCCAGTTCGACCCTCGCGCCCGGGTAAAAGTAATGGGCTTCGGCTTCGTGCTTCTTGAGGCAGAGGGCGTACGGGTGGCGCGGGTTGGTCGAAACGACCGGGGTCACCTTTTCGAATGGAAATGGGCGGCCGGATGGGTCATACGAGACGTCGGCGTTGGGGTCGCAGCGGTCGATGAACGAGTTGAGGGCGACGGGCGTGTACTCGTCGCGCTGGATAGTCACGACGCCCCGGGAGGCAATGACGCGGAAGATACCATTGTCGCCAGGCGGGACGGCGGATTTATTCACCAGTTGCAGGTAGCTCTTGTTGCGTTCGTCGTATGGGCCAGCCTCCGTGACGGGCTCAAAGGTGTAGATGCAGCCCGGGTGGAGCGGCACTTTGGCCTGGAGGCTGGGGTCGACCTTGACGAAAAAAGTCTGGGACAACATGGCCGTGTCCGTTTGTGCATTCCCCCTGGCAAAGTGTATATATGCCGCGATATCTAGAGGCACTCGGGCATGGCAGCCATCCTTGCGGCCGCGGCCGTTGCGGTCGACACTCAGCCGGAGCAGGCGTTGTACCTCGGACCCATGGTCAACCTCACCCTGAATGACGAAACGTGTCCTCCGATCGGCGCCGGCGACGTCCTGATGCTGGACGAGGGCCTCATCGAGGAACAGCCGCGCGGCGACTATCTCGTCATCCCAAACGAGTGCGACACGAGCGGCTACTTCGACAAATCCTACCCCGGCGCCAATATCGATTCGTGGCGGTGGCAGACGCAGGCGATGGATCGGATTGCGTGCAACTGTCGGAACGATTACCCGGCGTGGCTGACGCTGCGGGGTCCCGATGTTCCCAATCAGGGCATCTGCGACTCGTACGAGACGGCGTACGGATGGCTGTACGGCGAACCCTCCGAGACGATCAAGTGGATGACGGTCCCGCCGCAGTACAACATCTCCATTCCCAACGCATACAGCGGCCAGCAGTTTCAGAACCCCGACCCAAAATCCAAAAGCACAACGCTCATCTGCAACTCGACCAACATCATCCAAAAGGCCAACCAGTGCGTCCCGCGCCGCCATGGTGCTCCTGGCACGCCGCTGACTCTGCCGCAGATGCTTCCACAGCAGCGAGTACGAGGAAATGCTGATCCCGATCAACCAGGGCATCCTGAACGAGACCGAGGCGCAGTGCCGGAACGAGTCCGAGTCCAACTACGACTTTCAGATTGACTGCTGCGTCAACGCCACCATCGAGGGCGAAGATCCCGCCTGGTTTGTCAGACGGGACATTTTCTTTGCGGTACCATCCTCTTTATTTTTTGTGGACGCGGTCCAGCCTTTTCTGACTGCCGCTTTTAGGCGGGATGCGAGTCGACGACGCGGGCGCTGAACAATGGGGATGGGCGGTGAGTGTGTCGGGCCGTGTTCCTCTGCCGGCAGCCTGACGGCCTGCAGGTTCCACACGGGCGCCGAGCAGGGCTGGACCCGCGGCATGTTCTCCAGCCTGCGCGTCACGTCGACGCTCAACATTACCGAAACCATCAAGGCCCTCGTGGTGCCGAAGGCCTATGCCCCAGACAGTACACGGTCGTCCGCAGACGGCCCAGGCTTCAACGGGGTCTGCATCCCCGACGACGCCGATCTGCCTTCCTCGCTGAACTACGAGCCGTATTCCCAGAAGACGGCGACGCCGGACAGCAATACGGGTACCGAGCTCCACACCACGAGCATGGTGCCGCGCCGTCTGCGCACCTTTGGCGCCGGTTCCGCGCCGAACCCGCTGCACGGAAGTCCAAAGGCCGTCAAGCGATGGGCGCTGCATTTTCTCATCGGGTTCAACGAGACGCTGGCCGACACGCTTCCTCCGGGGACGTACTTCAATCCCGTGCACTATGCGCGCCAGTTCATTCGGGTGCGTGTGTGTGCCTGCGCCACCGCCTGCCGCCGTCTCATTCGCCCCAGGTCAACCCCGACGGAAGCGTGTACGAGAGCGGCACCCACAATCTCACCGACAACCTGGGTATGCTGCCGTGGGTTCGGAACTATGCATCCAGCCGCCGCGGCGTCAGCCCGGGCATTCTGTACAACGTGACCAAGGGGGCGTACACCGTCTCTGGGGTCCCCCTGGCGTACAAGCTCGACGACTACTTCCGCATCTGTCCCAAGGCGAGCCGCCGCGCCACAGTCGCTGTGCCCCGCCATCTGACGGCACCACAGGATTACTCTGAAGGCGCTGGGCACCCGCTGGTACAATCCCGCCGCGCCGCCGTTTTGCCTGCAGCGGTCTGAGCCCGCCGCAGGCATCGTACCAGTTCTTCGTGCAGCCGGGTACAGACGACTACTACTGGGAGCGGAATGGCGATGACGTGCTGGGGGACAAGGGGTTTGCGAAAAGGCCGTACCCGAAGGGTCCTTCGGGCGCCAAGAACCGGTTTGCCCCCGACACTTCGACGCAGTACAGCTGTGCCATCGAGGCGATTGACGGGCTTCCCTCGGGGTCGCCTTTTTGGACGGCGCCGCCGCTCGAGACCAAAGGATGGGGATCGTTTGGCAAGGATCTCAACTTTCTGATCAACTGCACGTCGCCCACAGGAGATGCGCCGCCGCATGATATGGTCGACTGGCCGAATATCATCAAGGAGCTGGGTGGGTACAACAATGTGCCGACGGCCGGGAAGGTTGGCACCAAATCCGTGGCGGGCCGT
>Ga0070746_10001032_pt1 | contig 16666 bp, 21 predicted proteins | sample VirMetDEL_Mar_21_FD_77016 | JGI IMG/M metagenome (GOLD analysis project Ga0070746, IMG submission 77016) | Aqueous microbial communities from the Delaware River and Bay under freshwater to marine salinity gradient to study organic matter... | ecosystem: Environmental > Aquatic > Marine >... | reverse complement strand
CTCCAAGTTCCTTGGCGAGGCCATGTCTATGGACAGTTATCTGATGACTGCCAGCGGCCCTGTCTATGGCATTCCTTTTGTCCACAAGCAGGATGAGATTTCCCCAAACCTGTATCGCCATGCCAAGCCTATCTGCGGTGAGGTCTACGAGGTCACTGACGATGCTTTGGCTGACCTTGACCGTCTCGAATGCCATCCCCGTTGGTACTGCCGTGAGGAAGCAATTTTCACATTTTTGGCAAACGGCAAAACTGTCGACGCATGGGTTTATTTCATGCCTTGGGACAACATTGCGCCCGACTCACGAATTTACATCATTGAGGACGGCGTTTATGGCCACTACAATCGGCGTTTCTTCTACGACAAATCCACTAACCTTGTCAAAGGTTAAGATGCAGATTCATGGTTGTGAATCTCAAAGGGCGGGGGCTGTCGAAACGTCGATGCCCCTTTCTTTTCTCTCTCTGTTGCGTATTAACCTAAATCCTATAAGTGATGGGACACGAACCTTTACTGCTGTTTACCTACGGCACCATGCGCAAGTTTGCGTACAACAATGGCCGCATTGCCCGTGGTCGATATATCGGCGAGGCTGAGACCTGCGAGCCTTTTGCTATGGTCGGGCGCAAGACGCCTCGACAAATCCCTTACATAGGCCGCGTGCCCTCTGATGACGGCCTTCATGGTACGGAAGTCCATGTCAAGGGTGATGTTGTCTTATTGACGCCTGAATTGCTCTATCGCGTCGACAAGGCTGAGGGCCATCCGCACTATTACGAGCGGGAACTCTGTCACGTCCGCATGGACGACGGCACTTTGCTTCAGGCTTGGGTGTATCTGTTCGATGTCCACGAAGAGTGGGGTGAGTCAATTGAGACGGGTGACTTTGAGGATTGGTACAGCCCTGAACTGCACGAAAAGCAGGGGCACAGCAAGGCCCAGTTCTTTGACCCGACGGGCTACAAACATCGTCTTTTCTAATTTAACGAAAGAGGGGCCTTGCGGCCCCTTTTTTCATAGTTCGTCCATCGTAATGAACACTGGCGTCATCTCGCCCACATACGCGCCTGTCACGTTGTAGTCCATGTATTCGATGGCGTCGCTGTACGTCATGCCGTCCCTCTTCATCAGCACTTCCAGGCATTTCTTGTAATCGTACACTGCCACGCATCGCATTCCTTCTGTGACCCCAATCAGGGCGTCCTCAAACCCGTCAGCCAACAGCGCATCGCTATCGGCCAGACGCTCCATAAAATATTCATTGTTCTGCTCCATCGCCTTTCTTGAAATAGTACCGCAGTTCTTTCTCGTCGCTCTCCAAATTTAACAGGCCATCGGTCAGCTTTTCTGGCCCCAGAGAGAAAACCCCATCGTCATAGTTCAAGATTTCGGACAGCCTATCGTATTGATGAACGATGGTGTATCGCTGTCCCAGGTGGTTGCATAGAAACCCGTCACGCACCACTGCCCTTTTGATGTCAAAGGGTGCTGTTGCCGCTGTGAACACCAGCCCTTCGATGTTCGACGTCACCGTTCCTTTGGACTTCCAGCTTCCCAGGTTGACGAGTATGCTGTACGCCGCTTGGTCTGGCACCAGCAAAATCTCCTGGTCTTTAAATTTCGCGTAAGAACTGGCGCTGTTGGCCAGGTCAAACAGTTCCTTGTACATCTGCTTGGCGGCTCCTGCTTTGCCAGCCATCACCCCACAGTTGTAGACGGGCCGCATGAGCATCTTCTCGAATAGGTGAGGAAACCCATACTTGAGCATGATGCCGTTCCATTGCTCACGAAAGTCGATGTTTTCAGAGACGTAGAGCATATCGTAACGCATCCGCTTTATCACTTCGTTGAAGGGGTTGCCCTGAAATACGACGTCTCGTATGTCGCATGACATGACAATGCCATCTTCGTCCCACGCTTCCAGCGCCTGAGAGAACCAGATGAATCGGTCGTTGTAGGGGTGTGAGGTGTATTCGGGGAGTTTGAGGTGTTCGACGCCTTTTTCTTTGAGGTAGTCGTCAATCTCCGTTTCGCTCTGGTCGCTCATGATGAAAAGGTGGTCGTGGTCACCTTTAAATCTCAGAAACGACTCGACAAAGTTCTGCACCTTGTCCACCGTTTTGTAGCCCGAATAGGCCGCCATCATTAAGTTTCTCATCGACGCCAAGATACAAAAAAAGGGCAAGCCCCCGCTTACCCTTTCTTTTCAGTTTAACCTATAACCCTCGGAAGGCCGTTGTTCTGTTTCAGGAGAACAAAAGCTATCAACCCAATTGTCAGTGGTATCACAAATTTAGGCGAAGTGATGAATATTCCCAAGCGGTACTTCCACGAAGCCCCGTCAGGAATAAGTCGCCACTCGTAAAAATGCACGTCATCGCTGTTTTCAGGCTGACGCACATTTCTCATGATGAGGCATTCGTATCCGTCGGCACGCATCTGCAATGAATAATCAACAGCCTCTTGTTGGCTATCGAACATCTTGCTGAACAAAACCTTGGCATTGCCAGGCTTCATAAACGCGACCTTGTACGGAGGAACGGTCATCGCTCGTTAAATTCCAATGCGGTTGTACACCTTTTGGACTACGGCAGGCATGAAAAGGCCGACAGCCAAACCAATGGCCGCGCCCATCTGCATCTTGTCCTTGCCATAGGCATTGCCGATGATGGCGCCCAGGATGACAGGGCCAAGGGCCAGGGCCACCATAGACATCTCTTTGCCTGAGCCAGGCTGAACCTGAGCGTCTGGAGTTGCTCCCTCTTCCATCTTAGACAGCCTTTTTTGCGGCCTTCAGTGGTGCCGTCAAAATGTTTCCACCTCCCGTGTTGACGAGGATGAGCAACGCCAAGATGATGATGATGAGGTTGTGGACGTTCTGTCCGCCCAAGAAGTTAGGGCTTTGGATGTTGAAGATGTCTTTGTTCTTCATGACTGTGTTGTTTACTGTGGTTTCAAGTGGTGTTGTTGTTGCTTGTTGCTGGGCGCATTCGGGGTACGATTCAGCAAAGTGTTCGGCGCTTTGGCCTTTGACGACAAGTCCCGTAGCGCCTTGTGAACAGCGTTCGGGGTTTCCAGCGCAGTATTGCGCCACCTTGTCTGAACAGGACAATTCTGTCGGTGCCGAATCCATGTTTTCGGCTCCAGCAATGCCAAATTGGTCTGGTGATAGTGTGTCCATCTTAACGGAGTGCAAAGTACAGGGCAATCGTCAGGGATGCAAACACCAAAAGCCCGACAACCAGTCGCTTGGTGTAGTCGACGCCGCCCACATATTTTAAATTATAGGAACGAAAATCTTCCAGTCGGTTGAGCCATCCTTGCCCAAAGGTGCTGAACGAGGAAAGGGAACGGAAGAACTGTTCTCGTGTCTTTATCATGGTATCGAACAACTCGGCTGAATCTTCGCGTGCCAGGTGGTTCAATATCTGTGTTCTGTTCGCTGGTGTGGAAACCTGTGCCAAGGAATAGCCGTACTTGTTCATGAGCATGGACTGCATCAGGTTCGATGCGCCCGTTACGCCACTTCCCCAGGCCCATGAAGCGTATGCGTTGGCTATTGCTTGGTTTTCGATGTAGTCACCTTGGACTTTATCCCAGTATTTGGTTTTCCAGATGAACAACCAGACGCTATCGGGCATGACGAGAAACTCCTCGCAATAACCACCCTGAACAGCGGAAGAATAGGTTTGCCAAGTAACACCTTTGTTGGTGTGGTACGGAGCATCGTAGCGGGGGTCATTTCCGCACGGCGACGGGTTGTTTGACGCTGAGTCCGCTGGGTGCCCTGTAAGTCCTCCTTCCCACTTCTTGATGAAGTTGATAGCATCTGTGTGGTCGGCCATTAGAATCCCAACATTTTGTAATTGACCTTCAGGTGCGGCCCTCGGTAAACGCGGTATACGCGCTTGCCCGCTGTGTTCTTGCCTACGCGCACGATGGCCCTGTTGCCTCCTTTGCGTATGCGCTGTGCCGCTTTTGTTGCCAACGCCTTGGTGCGGTAGGGGCTTCCCCCGTCCATCTCAAACTTCTTTCCGTCCACCTTAATGGTGCCGTACTTCTTTTTGTAGTCCTGATAACGCTTGCGCTCGGCCTGCGTTGGGTGTCTTCCGTCGCCTATCATCGCGCTGAAATTTAATCAACCGAAGAGGTTGCGGAACATCTTGCTTCCTGGCGCCCGCTTTTGTCCTTTGTAGCGGTAGTCGCCTTGGTTGCCACGACGTTTTTTCGTTGGCGTGTTGACGGCTGGGCTGTTGCGCTTGTCGGCTGACAGGCTACGCCCTACCTGCGTCCACTTTTTGATGCGGCCCTTGCTATCGCGTGTGACGTAGTAGCTTTTCTTGGCCGTTCCGCTTCCCAGCTTAGAGCCTTTTTTCTTGAGAAATCTCTGCATGATTCAGTTAAATCTGGTGTGTTTTTTGACTTGCTGTTTCGTCAATACCTGTATCTGTTTGTACTTGATGAGGTCAGCCACAAAGTTGTCAACGCTGTCTGTGCGAATGTTGACTTTGTAGTTCGTGTATGCGTTTTGTGCCCTCATCGCCATGTACTCTTGTTGAGACATCGGCTTGATGTATGACGTCCCAAACTGCATCATATACACCAACTCTTCGTTGTTGCTGGCCTCTACGATGTCGTTGTCCGACAAAAGGTAAAACTTTTTCATCACTGCTTCAGTACGTTGTTGAACATCTTGCTTGTCTCCAGCCTCAGCCCGCTACGCGATGGGTTGGCATTGGGCGATACAATTTCCGACTGCGTTGCCAGGTCGTACATACGGTTTCTCCACCATGTGTGGATGTCCCTGCCCAAAAATGATTCCATGTACTCCTCTGCTTCCATGTGCGATGCTTTGCCCAGCTTGTTGTAGTCGAGGACTCCATACTGAGAAATCAGAATCAATTTGTACAATGCCCGAATGTGATACTCTGCCACGTCAGCTTCGGTGCAAGATGCTGGAAAACGCCACTCCCATGTCGGCCCACCACGAGAACACGTTGCGTTGAGCCTCATCTCCCTTGTTGCTCGTATCAGTCGAATCCTGCTGTAGTCACTGCTACAAGACGCAAGTTCAGACAGCATTGACGGCTTCCATACACTTTCTTTGTACCAAGCTGACGCAAACATTCGGTCTTCACGCCTCCACTGTGTTGTGCCTAATTTAAACCACGGCTCCAGGATGGCGTAATTTACACAAAGGTTGTTCTTTAACTCTTCGCTCCACCTGCCTTTGCCAAAGTGAATGTGTACGCCGCTGGTCACGTCTGTTCTGGCGCCCAGCTTTTGCATCAGCTTTAACGTCCCCTTGAGGTACTCAAGTCCGTTCTCCCCTTTTGAATTTTCGATGTTGGTCACAAACTCAAAGTGGTTTCGTTCTGGAATCTGACTGCCTCTTGACACGTCTGAACTGGTTGGAAAGACGGTGCAGTCGGTGACAATCTTGTCTTCACCTCCAGACATATCTCTGTGCGTGTACCCAGCCGATACTGTTGGGCGTCCCTGCCGAGACATCTCTCTGGCCAACTCATCCCTACTGAAATCTTTTGTGTGCCCTTCATACTCGTAGCCAAAGGTTGCGTAGGCAAAGTCCGTTGAGGTAAACGACATCTGAGCCACTCTTTCCATGTCGGCTTTTGCCACAAACTGGAATCCATAGGCACCCCCTGCCGAACTTTGTGTCGTTGCACTTTGTCCATCAGTGTCTGGCCTTTCAGCCATCGCCATAATAGCCTGGAAGTATTCCTTGATGGCCTCTCTTGAATTCTCGCTCAAAGCACTCGTTCTGCTAAACGGAACGAATTCCCTTTGTCCTGAACTTCTCATTGGCTCAAACCGCACCAGTTCGTCTCCATCGCTTGCCAAGAACTTCCGCAACCCTCTTTTGACCAGCAACGGAACCTTTTTCAGGTACAGACCCTCATTGTTGTCCAGCCTACCTGAGTCCTTCATTGCCATTTCAATGTCAAGAAGCCCGCTCATGCTTGACGCGTCGTAGCTTGAATTGTAAGGCAAAGGCCCAAACTCCGACTGGTAGAATGTTATCCTTCCATACCCCTGCTCATTCTCCTCCAACATCGCAAAGTAGAAGATGTAACTTCTGTCTTGCGCTGGCCCCAAAAAGTTTCCTACTTTTTCTTTGATGGTCAGTCCTCCTGAAGAGAACAATTGCCCTCGTATCGCCGTCTGCATTCCGAACATATAGACCCTGTTGGCTATCATTCGGTTTTCCAGTTGTCTGCCCAATTCGTCAATGTTGTCAGCTTGTTGCCGCGCTGTCGTCTGCGTTGCGGTTCCTGACGACGTTTCTCCACTACCCTGCGAACCCATTAACTCTAAGTACATCTGACGTGCCGCTGTCGTTGCCCCTGAGATGATTGCCAGAACCTGCGAACGTGTCATGTCTCGGTTGTTCACAAGGACAGGCAACACCTGTACACCCACCAGCTTCGACGTCCTGTTTCTTGACGTGTTGGTGAATCGGAACAGCCTGACGCGGCTTGTCAATGGCTCCAGTTCGGAAGGCGTCATGTTAGCGAATTGCCGCGCCATCTCTTTGGACATTGCATCCTGATAGGCACGTCCTCTGCCCAACTCATTTTCCATCACCTTCAACTCCACAAACTTCATGGTGTTTTCATACACCTCTCGCAAGCGTGAACTGCCTGACAGCGTGACATCAACAGGCAACAACGACCGTCCATACAACTGAGAGAAAAGCGTTCTCACCTCCAAATCTGAAGCGCCCAGGCTACGCAAAACGACGTAGCATTTAATCTGGTCAGCCAACTGCCTTTGCCTTTCCGCGCCCAGGCCATACACCCTGCCTTGGAACGTCCGATAGATGTTTCCCAGTTGTTCGCCTATCTGCCTTGCTTCGCCCGTCTGTCCCTCTTCCACCTGCTCCGCCACCATTGAGCCTTCTTGCGTTTGCTCCCGCGCCTGAATATCCTCGTTCAGGTACTGGTTGTATCGGTTTATCCAGTTGCGTGTCGGCATATTGTTGCCGTCCATCTCGTCGGTGCGCAAGTTGATGGCGTAGACACCCATGATGAAAGCCGATGCGTTGTAACGCAACTCCTCACTACCTGGGTGATAGTATTGCGTGCGCGATTGCAACGTGCCAATGTATCTGTCGCCTCCAATTGCTGTTGGCAGTAGGACGTTGTTCAGCGGGCACTCTGCAAGACCGTCGCGAGGGCAAGATATCCTGACGATGACCATGATGGTTTTGGGATACCCAATGACCGCTGTCATCCCTGGCACACTGAACTTGTAGAACAGCGTGCTTCTCTGGTTCAGGTCAGTAATGCCATATCGACTCAACTGCGACTCATTCCACCGCACCACAGCCGCGCTGGCAATGGCGTCGCCAAATTGGTTTTGAAAAGAATTGAAGAAATCAAACGAGTCGGGCACACTCAGTGAGTACCTGCTTACACCCTCCAAAAACCTTGGGTTGTCGGGTTCATCTGAACTTGTGCCTTGCGCCGCTGTCACCTTACGCATGAAGTCGTCGCCCACAACGATGTAACTGCCCAAGAAAGGAACACCACCCCGCACCTCCTCTGTCACTTCGGTTGGCATTTCGTCTGGCTCATCTTCATCGTTCAAAAACGCCTGCCCCTCCTCTGATTCCAAGAACGACTCTTCTTCCTCTGCACCCATCTCAAAAGCCATCTGCTCTGCCGCTGTCGGCTCGGCCCCTGCCTGCAACTGCTCCTCCCGCGACATTCCGTCATCTTGCATCACTGCCCTCGTCTGGTACAGCGACTGGATGTACATCACCAGGTCTTCTTTCTCTCGCCGTGTCATCCACGTCGGACGACGGAAGTCAGGCCAGAACTCACTGCTCATGGGTTGCCCAGAACCGATGATGTACGCCTTGAGCAGATACATCATCACAGCAATCCTGTTTTGGCACAAGCGACTGCCTGTCACCAACTCGTTGATGTCCTCTACTTCGCTCAGGTAACGACGCTGGGAGATATGTGCTGGTGCCACGTCATACATGACACCCCACGCCGACGGCCACCCTGCCCATGACAACAACGATGCACGAAGCCCCAAAGGCATCAACTCCATCATCCTTTGGTAATGGGCCTGTGCATGAACCTGCGTAACCATTGAACTGCCTGCATTGGCTACGTTCAGGTCACGAAAGCGGGTAATCACACCATTGACCTCCCGCGTCTGCTCGCTTGTAATCCTTGGCATACCTGTAATTTAAAGGTCAGAAGGCATCGTCGGGCCAACAAACTCAGGCCATACGCCGTTGTTGGCCGCCAAAATCTGCTGGTGTGCCGCCTGCGTAGCGGGGCCATAGGCGCCGTCAGGGACGAGGTTGACGCCAGCACCTGCCATGTTGTTCAGTTCAATCTGAAAAGCCTGTACGACACTGCCACAGCATCCGTAGTTAGCCCCTGGGTTTTCCTTGTCTATCGTTGCGCAAGCGTTGTTGCAACATCCGCTGTCGCACCCCACCTGTGACGATGTTGTTGTGTCGCCATCGGTCACGACGGTGCCGTCGCCTGTGCCACTCGGTACGATAGGTGCCACGCGGCTACGCTTGACCAAGATGTAGACGACGTAAATCAATGCGCCAGCCGTGGCCAGCCCCAATACGCTTTTCAATCCTTTCATGTGCGAAATTTAAAAAGGGCGAGAACCATCTCCAACTACCACAGCAGTTTATCTGCATAGTAGCTGGGTGTCCCCCGCCTGTTCCTGTATTTGCCATGCCGCGCCTTGTAGCTTTTGCGGCGTTTGTCTGCTGTTCCTTTCGGTACCTGCCCCATGCGTTCGGCGCGTCGGTACGACGGGTAGTCCATCATACCTAACGCGCCTACACTGGCAATTTTCTTGCCGTCTTTGAAGACATCTATCTTCTTGCCTTTGCTTGTCGAAGGCTTGACTGTCACACCCAAAGCACGCGCACGCGCCCTGGTATAGCTACTGATTGAGTAGGTTCGTGCCATCGCAATGGATACCAAACTTACTGAGCAAGTACACCAGGTCGGAGATGTCTGTCATGCCATTGCCGTAGATGTCGCCTGCGTCATCCAGCCCAAAAGCCGTGAGCAACATGAGGATGTCCGTAGTGCCTCTGATGCTGTCGCAATTGAAGTCGCCACTGCACGTTGGCGGGTCACATACCCACGGCGTAGGATAGAGCGTATCCTGAGCCATCACCACGGGTTGGGGCTGTGGCAACGACGCATGGTACATGAGATTTAAATAGAGGAAAAGCGTAGCCATTGCTGTCATGCTTAAACGGCCATCGCCTTCAAAATGATAGGAGGCGCAGTCAGTCCAACCATGTACCTGCTCCCTGAAGAGCCTGATGAGCGAAGGGACAGATACCAAGTGTAACTATTACCTGCCGTCAATCCCGTTATGCGCCAGCTAAAGGGAATCGTTGCAAATACATCATGCGTCCCACCAGCGCCGTTGTACAAAACCTGCGTTATTGTTACCCCAACATCGTTGAATGTTGCAGGGTCGTCGCTTAAAGCTATGTTTATGACTTCGCCTGGCGCGGCATCAAGATAAACTTGACCTTCGATGTCTATGCTTGTGCTTGGCGCTTTGAAAATTAACGGTGCATTGATTTCCACTCGGAACGAAGTAGTCAGCACTCGCCCTGTAAAAGGAATAGCTGGCGCATAGACAACCTTGCTGACAATTTGGCCCGATACAAACGCAAAAGCCGAGCCTGTAGCCGTCTTGACCAAGGTCTGGCCTGTCTCAGCACCCAAAACCAGTTCAATACCTGTTTCGCTACTGTCTACTGTGGCTACGGCCCCTGCTAAACCCGTGTACGTCGTGGCGGTGACGTCGGTTAAGCCAAGAAAAGTACCTGCTGGCGCGTTGATAAACTCCAGCCCCGTCTCGCCGCTGTTGACAGCAACGATTTGCCCCGCCTCACCTGAGTAACTGCTGGGCGTATCGTTAAGACCTGTAAACGTCGATGTACCTGATGGCGGTGCGATAAACTCCAAGCCCGTCTCGCCTGAATTGACAGCAACAATTTGCCCCGCCTCGCCCGAATAGCTTGACGGCGTGTCGTTCAGTGAAACAAAGGTCGTGCGGCCTGCGCCGCCTGTGCCGCCGATGACTACGGCATCGCCGACGCTATCGAAACTATCTGGAATGTAGATGGGCATGACTCAAATTTAAATTTCAGGTGTAGGCTCTGGGCCTGGCTCGGACATCTCTGGCTGTACAGGCGACGGCACGCTGTATCCCGTCTCGGTATCGCATACCCACTCGTTGGGCTGTGGCGGCGATTGGATACGCACATCGCACTGCCAGTACCAGTCGCCATCGCCTTTGATGGCCTCTACGCGGGCACTCAGCGCCGCTTCGTCATCCAAAATCTCCAGGTACTGCTGTCCTGTTGAAATTTGGTAGCCTGGCGTGATATAACCAAAGTTTTGTGCTTGAAGGTCATTGCCTTCTGTCCAAGCCAGCCAGTATTTGGGGCCTGTCTCTTCTGTACACTTGTACGTCGTGGTGGTCAGTAACATATCTCAAATTTAATTAGATTGGGCCTTGGTCGGAGATGCTCCAGCTATATGTGCCCGTCAAAAGGTCGCGAGCCGCCTGCGAGGTAGCCGCTGTGTACTGGCAAGGGACAACACTCAACGTCACACCCGACTGGATAACAGGCTGTGAGGCCCAGCCGTTGAGGAGGGCGTCGTAATTGGCGGTGGTGAGGCCGCTGTTGGTGAACATATCCAAAGCCGTTGTCAAACTGCTGATGTCCCAGTTGCTTAGGTCTTGGTCAAAGGCTGAAGCATTTTTTAAAGTTTCCCTAAAAGTTGTGACGGAGGATGTGTCCCACGTTCCAATGGGTTGATTGAAAGCAGAAGCGCCTTGGAACATAAAAGAGAAATCAACGACCGAAGACGTTACCCACCCACTGATATTTTGATTGAAAGAAGACGCTACGTTGAACATATTGTACATCGTAGTGACTGACGAGGTATTCCACCCGCCTATGTCCTGATTGAAGGATGTACAACGGTCAAACATACTTCGCATACTCGTAACGCTGGAAGTATCCCAACTACCGATATACTGATTGAAAGAAGACGCTACGGAAAACATACTGTGCATACGAGTTACTGCGCCTGTGTTCCAGTTGTCCATTCCAATGCCAATACCACCGCCAGATACACCAGCCGCATCGCCATTGTTGAAGGCCGTTGCGCCTGAGAACATATCCAACATATCGGTGACAGACGACACATTCCAAGACCCAATGTCCTGATTGAATGAGGTAGCCCCACGGAACATCTCCAACATTGTGGTAACCAATGAGGTGTTCCAATTGCTTAAAGGCTGGTTGAAGGCTGATGCGAACCTAAACGTCTCCCGCATCGAAGTCACTGACGACGTATTCCAAGAATTCAGTGGCTGGTTGAATGCAGTTGCGTTAGCAAACATGATGGACATACCTGTCACACTTGACACATTCCAACCATCAATGTACTGATTGAATGCTGTTGCACTCAGAAACATACTCGCCATATTCGTCACCGAAGAAGTATCCCAAGTATCCATACCAACCCCTGCGCCACCACCAGCCACGCCTGCCGCATCGCCGTTGTTGAACGACGTAGCGGAAGTGAACATACCCTCCGCATCTACGAGTGATGTTGTATTCCAACTGCCAATATCCTGATTGAAAGAAACGGCGTTTGAGAACATCCTTGTAGCAAGGCGTAAACTCGACACATTCCAGTTACCAATAGGCTGATTGAAGTCTGTAGCGTCAAAAAACATCTCCCACATTGTCGTAACGAGAGCTGTGTTCCAACTGTTGAGTGGCTGATTGAACGCTTCAGCATTCCTGAATGTCCTGAACATATCTGTTACGGACGACGTATTCCACCCGCTGATATCCTGATTGAACGACGTGGCACTTAGAAAAGTTGAAGCAAGAGAGGTGATAGACGACGTATTCCAACTGCCGATGGGCTGGTTGAAGGATGTGGCGTTATTGAACATAGCCAGAAGTGATGTTGTGCCAGTAATGTCCCACTTGTCAAGTCCTTGGTTCAGACCACCTACGCCGCCATTGTTGAAGGCTGTGGCGCTTATAAACAGATAGTCAAAGTCGTTGACATTGCCCGTATTCCAATCACCAATGTCCTGATTGAAAACGGAATTGCTCTCAAACATCCGTTCCAGCCTTACTGTGCCTGTCGTTCGAAAACGCCAACCGCCAATATCTCGGTTGAAGTTTGTCCGCCTAAGCATTTGATAAAAGTCGGTTCCACTGCTTACATCCCAGTTTGTTATGTCTCCGTTGAACTGGGAATCTCCATTAAAGGTTTGAACAAAACTGGAAGAACTGCTTACATTCCAATTTGTTAGGTCTCCATTGAAAGCTGAGGCGGCCCTTAATGCACCCTCCGCATTTGAAACCACAAAGTTTCCGTTGAGGCTTACTGGATTGCTTGTAATTCTTTCAAACGCAAGCTGAGTCATACTACCAGTATATGCGCTCAGGTCAACATTGCTTAGGTTGCTACCATAAAAGATTCCCTGCGACAACCCTATGCCTCCAACAGGGTTGCTCAGTGGCAGGTCAGTAAGGTTGGCTGTCTGTGAAAAAGCGTAACCAGACTGCCCTGTGGCATCGTAGTCACCCCAGTCGTCAATAGACAACAGCTTCTCGCAATCACCCCCAGTTACAGAAGTGCCTGAGCCAAAGCGCAGGTCTTTTACCCTACTCAACGAAGGGTCGGTAGCTGTGATGCTTATCTGATAGGTTCCCCCTGTCGCGTATGTGTGAAGCAACTTAGGGTCGCTTGTCGATGTGATGACATCGCTGTTGCCATCGCCCCAATCGACTGTCGCGTCGATAACGCCGCTTGCTCCAAAACGAATTGCATACTGGTCTGCGTTGCTACTGCCCGTGCTGGTCTGCGTCGTATCGACAGTGAACAACGTCGGGGTGATGGCTACACCTTGGTCGGAGATGCTCCAGCTATACACGCCCGTCAGCGTATCGCGAGCGTCCTGAGCCGCAAGGGTGTACTGGCAGGGGACATAGCTCAGTGTGACACCCGATTGGATATTAGGAGCCTGTTCCGCCCACCCTATCAACAACGCGTCGTAGTTGGTGGTGGTGAGGCCGCTGAAGGTGAACATAGCCTGAGCCGTTGTCAAACTGCTGATGTTCCACGAGCCGAGGTTCTGGTCAAAACTGGTGGCGCCGTTGAACATATCTGCGAATGTCGTGACAGAAGACGTGTTCCAACTACCAATATCTTGGTTAAAGACGGGATTGAATAAGAACATTTTGTTCATATTCGTTACCGACGAAGTGTCCCAACCGCCAATGTCCTGATTGAACGAGGTGGCGCTTTGGAACATATAGAACATACTCGTCACCGACGAGGTGTCCCAACTGCCGATGTCCTGATTGAAGTTATTAGCGGCATAGAACATACCGCTCATATTCGTCACAGCCGAGGTGTCCCACTTGTCCAGCCCTTGAGCAACCCCACCAACACCACCGTTGTTGAATGAGACTGCCGACGAGAACATTGAGTCCATCCTCGTGACAGAAGAAGTATTCCAATCTCCGATGTCTTGATTAAACACGCTTGCGAATTGGAACATAGCCGACATTGTCGTCACGCTGGCTGTGTTCCAACTGCCTATATACTGGTCGAACGACGTAGCGCTATAGAACATAGATTCCATATTGGTCACGCCAGACACATCCCACTGGTCTAAGCCTGCTCCAATACCACCTACACCACCATTGTTGAATGATGTCGCTACACGGAACATCCATCGCGCAGTGCTAAGTGATGACACATTCCAATTCCCCAAATCCTGATTGAATGACGTAGCGTTGAAGAACATACGAAACGCAGAATTCAACGACGAGACATTCCAAGAACCAATAGGCTGATTGAATGAAGTTGCGGAATTGAACATAAAGTCAGTGCTGGTCACACTTGACATATCCCATCCGCTGATGTCTTGGTTGAAGGAAACCGCCGAATCAAAAACCCTACTCGAATCAAGCACATTGCTTACATCCCACTGGTCTAATGGCTGGTTGAAACTCGACGCACCAGTAAAAGCAAATTGAAGGCTTGTGACCGACGATACGTTCCAAGTGTTGACGTTGACGTTGAAGCCGCTGGCGTTGTTGGCAAAGTTCTGCATAGAACCAGCCACAGCCAACCAGCCAGTGAGGTCGCCTGACGTGAGGTTGTCGCAGTTGAAAAAGAAGTAATCGCCAACGAAGGTGATGGTAGGGCCAGACACAGGCAACGACGTCAGGTTGACGCAACCCCTGAACCCATCGGTGACACCGCCCTGTTGATAGCCTTCAGAGAATTGCGTGATGCTCTTTAGCTTGATGGCTTCGCCAGCACCAGAGGCCCTGCCCCAGTTGACATTGGTAACAGCGCCAGAGCCTGAAGGTGTGATGGTGATGGTGTACTCGCCGCCCGTCGTATAGGTATGCAAAAGCGCTGGGTCAAGCGTAGAGATAACAACGTCGCTGTTGCCGTCGCCCCAGTCAATGGTAGCGTCGATATTACCGCTACCGCCAAAAGCTATCTGGTACTGGTCGGCGTTACTGCTGGAGCCGTCAGTGAGCGTCGTATCGACAGTAAAGACAAGCGGCTGTATCGTCGGTGTGGGTGACGCATTGACGTTGTTCAACTGGCCAATGCTGTCGTAAGGGTCGTCAGAGATGATAGACGACTTCTGCTCAACCGTAAAGCTGGTTCCGAATACGTTGGGTCTGTCAATGGGCGACATATGATAAAACGCTTTGAGGCCGTCCTCAGCGTTTCTCGCGTCCGACGACCTTTTCGTGAATGATGAAAGCCGATGCGAGGATACTCAGCACCAGCGCAATATATTCCAGTTTGCCTTTACTCATCTTTTGGGTCTTTTTTGCCGTCAGCCACACGCCCGATGCGCATCGTTAGCAGGATGATGGACAAGGCTTGGATGATGACCGTGAACAGGTCTTTGTAGTCGGTGAGGCTGAACGACGGCATAATATGATTTCCCTCGCACAAGTTCGGGATAAAAGGGGCAAGGAGGAATAAACCGCCGCCCAACACATAGTCAATCGTTTCGTTCAGGTTGCGTGTCATAGCTTCTTGGACACCAAATTACTCAGGACAAGGGCCGCAAACAAGCCCAGGAAGATGTACAAACCCATCTTCATATAATCAGCGTTGCTGAAGCTGAGGTTCACATCGACGCCTTGCGCCTGTATCTCATTCAGTTCAGTGACGAGGTTGTCAAACATGGCCGTTTACTTGAGAAGTCGAAACTTATCGCCCTGCCGATTGCGGTTGGGGACGAGAAAATCGAGGATATACGTTCCAAAGGTGATGACCTTGTTAACGATGGAGTTGTCCTTTTCCGAAGGGGTCAGACGAACGCCCACCTCCAAAATGGCAAAGATGGCCAACACCAACTCCTTCCAAGTGAGGAACTCCGTGGGGTTGTCAATGATTTGTAACATCATCATGGCTTACGGGTTTAGAAGTTGACGACGACGCATCTGCGTGTACGTCATCGGGGTGCGAATAAAACTCACGGGGTTGCCTTGGCTGTCCTGGCCCAGTCCTGGACGCGTAGTGGGCGGGCCTACCATAGGCTCACGAGGTGCTGACTTTTTGGACAAGAACAGGTCGTGCGGAAACTTCATCCAGATGAAGACCGCCACAACAAGGACTGCCGAGCCAATGGCGATGTATTGAAGCGACTTGCTCATTTGCTCACCTTCATGGCGATGTACACAAGCAACGCGAAAAGAACGTAGTACCGCGTGGGCATCTCCTTAATCCAATCGAGGTTCATGGCGTGAAATTTAAAGGTTAACGGGAACCGAGGTATGCCGCAAGGGCAATGATTCCCAACAAAATCATCAATTCGTTGTCACTGTGCTGAACGCGCTCCTCTGCTCCTTTGGCGGTCTTCACAATGGCTTTTTCCTGAATGGCCACCACCTCTTCGATGGGCATGGGTGGCAACTTGCGTGACTGCGGTGGCGGCACGGGGTCGCTGTACGAGTCGAAACTGCCCATGCTGTACAAACACCCGTAGAAGTCGTTCTGCGAGGCGGGTTGTGCCCCAGCGCTTGGCCGTGGGTCAATCTGATAGAATTCCCAGTCCAATTGTCCGTTGTTAATCATGTTGCCGCCATACGCCTGCTCTGGCGTCGGCTCATCAATGACCGAAGCGTCGATGTGCATAGACGCCAAATTGCAGACACCACCCACTTGCGGGATGGGGTTGCCTTGGTTGTCCGTCATGCAGTTGCCCAGTGTACTCATTCTTCTGTGTTCAAGTCGTTGAGGTCTACGCCATCGCTGAGATTTAAACCAGTCAGTTCGTAGACAGCATCAAAAGTGTTGCAACCTGCTTTGCCATCCACCTTCAGGCTGGCGCCGTAGTTGCGGTTTAGTGTCTCTTGCAAGTACGCGACGTTGATGCTGTACTCGCCAAGCAACACCTTGTTGTCAAAGTCGGGTTCTTTGGCCTCCAAATCTGGCTCCCCCACATATTCCGCCTCAAAATCTGGACACGACAAAATCTCATCTGGCACAGTGGCCGCCTTTACCCTGCGTCGGTTGATGACGACAGCGGCAACGACGGCCAGCAGTGCTAT